>ERZ827423.9-NODE-9-length-278717-cov-50.290912_pt1 | contig 278717 bp, 256 predicted proteins | sample MGYA00519775_ERZ827423 | MGnify/ENA primary metagenome ERZ827423 (study PRJEB31778, sample SAMEA3449296) | human gut metagenome | biome: human gut; feature: human-associated habitat; material: faeces | place: United Kingdom | collected 2010/2012 ... | reverse complement strand
GTTAAGGGTTATGCTTATGAGGCTGCTGGCGCTGAGGCTGTTCGTGCTGCATTTATTGCTGGTTCTGTATGCGGTATAGATTCTATCGCAATCAAGGGTGATACAATCAATGCGATGAACTTGAATCCGGCAGCTGTCGCATTTGAGGTCGCTGCTGAGTATAGCGATGAGGCTTACAAGATCCTTTCTGTTCAAGAATATTTGAATCCGGCTTATGATGAGGAAGCAGCTGAAGAGCAAGGTGAAGAGTATGATGTAGAGAAATATTTACCTCGTAATGCTTATTTGGCTCATTTGAACAATGTTGTTTATTGGACAACTGATCCTGAGCAAGCAGAAGTATTCAAGGTAATGACAACTAGCACTCCTACATCTAATGACAAGATCGCTGCTGAGTCTGCTATCTCTGTTATCGCTAACGATGGTACTGTAACAATCCAAGGTGCCGCTGGCAAGTCTGTTGTTATCTCTAGCATCTTAGGTAAGGTGGTTGCTGAGACAGTTCTTTCATCTGATAACGCTACAATCGCTGTACCTGCCGGTATCGTAGCTGTAGCTGTAGAGGGTGAGGCTGCTGTTAAGGTGGTTGTTAAATAATTATTTTATTCGAAATGATACAGTAGAGACGGGCACGTCCCGTCTCTATCTAAATATATTTAATTAAATAATAAAAAATATTTAATATAAAAAAATAATTATATAAGAAATAAATAAAAAAATCATATAAAAAATATTAAATAGAAATGTATAATTAATATAAAATATAACAATATAAATTTAATTATTAAAGAAGAAAAACGATATAAAGTAATTAGATTAAAAGAGTGCATTTAAAATAAAAAATATGAAAGATGATAATTAAAAAGAACAATACATAAATTATGTACACCTGAAAAATGTAACAATAGAAATTACCAAACAAGGGAAAAAGTCCTAGAAATGGGAAATCTGGAAAATAAATTATATAGAATAATTCAAAATTATATGAGTGAGTTTACATAGTTCAAAAAAGATGACTTGAAAGTAAATAATAGAAATAATAAGTGTAAATATTAAATAAGTATTTTTTCTTATAAATAAATTATACAAGAAAAATAAATAGAAAAAAATAAGAGAGCAATTTTCCACAAATAATTAAAAAATGTGAAAAAATAAAATGATAAATTAAATAACAAATAAAATAATTAATAAAAAAAACAAATAAATTCTTTAATTAAAATAAAATATTTAATTAATAAAAAAATTATAAATTAAATAATAAAAAAATAATTAATTAATAAAAATAATAATAAATAATTTTTTAAAATTATAAATAATAAAAATAATATATTATTAAAAATAAGAAATTAAAAATTTTCAAATAAATTAATTAAATAAAAAATATATAAAAAAATAAATATTAAAAATAATTTATATAAAATTAATTAAATATAAAAATATTTATTATAAGAATAAATTTTATAATAATTAATATAATTTAACGGGTGATATATATGAAATTGGCATTATGTTTAGCAGGAGGGCGGAGTTAAAGGTGCAGCACACATAGGAGTTCTAAAGGCACTTGAAGAAGAAAATGTTGAATATGAATACATTTCAGGAGCATCATCGGGAAGTATAATAGCAATATTAAAAGCAATAGGTTATTCTGCAGATGATATATATTTATGGTTTAAAAAATATTGTAAACAAATTAAATATGTAGATGCAAAAAACGTTTTTAAATTAATATTAGGATTAATATTTAGAGGTCAGATTATAATTGATGGATTAAATAGTGGAAAGAAAATAGAAAAGATAATAAATAAAATATGTAAAGAAAAAAATATAGAGAATATTAATCAGATAGAAACTAACCTGTTAATTCCGAGTGTTGATTTAAATGATGGAAAAATCTATTTTTTTACATCGTTTGAAAAAAGGCAAAGATATTCCGACCAAATAATATATGTAAATGACATAAACATAGGAAAGGCAGTTAGAGCAAGTTGTACATATCCAGGTGTTTTTTCTCCATGTGAGTATAATGATACATATTTGATTGACGGAGGAATAAGAGAAAATGTGCCATGGAAAGGATTAAAAGAAAATGGTGCAGATAAAGTATTTTGCGTTACATTTGAAGAAGAACTAAAAGAGAAAAAAAAGGCTAATATAGTTGATGCTATATTTGATTCATTGTCAATTCTATGTCATGAACTTTCAACATATGAATTGCATGAAGCTGACTATTTGATAAAAATAAAAACAAAAAAAGTTTCTCTTTTAGATACAAGTCAAATTGATTATTTATATAATGAGGGATATAACCAAGCAAAAAAATTTTTAAAGGAAACAAATATAAAATTATAAAAAAATAAAATTTCCAAAATTAATTGGAAATTTTATTTTTTTCATCTATAATGTAATTTTCTTTTTTTATTGCTTTGTTTATGTTATTTTTATTTTTTAAGTTATCTTTTGCAACTGTCATCATCAATTTAATTCTATTAGTTTGATTTGCTTCACTTGCACCAGGGTCATAATCAATAGGAGCTATATTAGCTTCAGGAAATTTGCTTCTTATTGTTTTAATTACTCCTTTACCAACTACATGGTTAGGCAAACAAGCAAAAGGTTGAACGCAAACAATATTAGGAATGTCGTGTTCAATATATTCTATCATTTCTGCCGTTAGGAACCAACCCTCACCAGTTTGATTTCCTATTGATAAAATATCATTTACTTTTTCTTCTAAATCCCAAATATTGCAAGGCAATAAATATCCCTTCTTAGAATTATTTAGAGCAGATATAACAGGTTTCTCCAGAAGGTCAATTAATTTAATTGCCGTTTTGAATAATTTTGCCTTTATTGCATCTGTTTTTATTAATTTATTAAATGTAATTTTATGTGTTGCTATAAACTTTATAAATCCCATAAAGTCAGGAAGTATAACTTCAGCTCCTTCTTGCTCTAATTTATCAGCTACAAAGTTATTTCCAAAAGGATGGTATTTTATTAAAACCTCGCCAACTATACCAACCTTAGGCTTTATAACAGATGTATCAATTTCAATTTTTTCAAAATCTGATACAATGTCAAAGATACTCTGTTTAAATTCTTTAATACTAGATTTATTTACTAATTTTTTGCACTTTTCCATCCAATAGTCAAATAATTCTTTAGTTTTACCTTTGTTTATTTCATAAGCTCTATTTTTTGTAAGCATTTTTTGCAATAAGTCCGCATAAATACAACTTTTTATTAATCTTTCAATTAGAGGAATTGTTAATTTAAATCCAGGCATTTTTTCCATACCAACAACATTAAATGATATAACAGGCACATTTTCAAATCCAGCATCTTTTAAAGCTTTTCTAATAAACCCAATATAGTTTGTTGCCCTACAACCTCCACCAGTTTGAGACATTATTAGAGCTGTTTTATTTAAATCATATTTACCAGATTCTAGTGCTTCTATCATTTGACCGGTAACTAATATAGAAGGGTAACATGCGTCATTGTTTACATACTTAAGACCAGTTTCAACAGTATGCTGAGTGCAATCTCTTAAAAGTTCCATTTTGTATCCACTATTCTTCATTGCAGATTCCAAAAATTCAAAATGAATTGGAGCCATTTGGGGCATTAATATAGTGTAATCTTTTCTCATTTCTTTTGTGAATATTTTTTTATTTACTTCATAATTACCATTACACATTGAAGAATTATTATCCTTTATACGTTTATTCATACTGGCCAATAATGAGCGTATACGAATTCTAATAGCACCTAGATTATTTATTTCGTCTATTTTAATAAGTGTATACATTTTTTCATAACTTGTTAATATTTCTTCTACCTGATCAGTTGTTACAGCATCAACGCCACATCCAAATGAATTAAGTTGTACTAATTCTAAATTGTCATGTTTACCAACAAAGTCGGCTGCGGCATATAAACGTGCATGAAATACCCATTGATCAACAACTCTTAAAGGACGTTTGGCTTCTGTTAAATTTGAAATGCTATCTTCTGTTAAAACGCATAAACCTAAACTTGTTATTAAAGTATCAATACCATGGTTTACCTCTGGATCTACATGATAAGGACGACCAGCTAGTACAATACCCTTTAAATTATTTTCTTCCATGAATTTTAAAGTTTCTTGTCCTTTATTATGTATATCACTTTTATAATTTTGATACTCTGTTTCAGCCTTTTTAGCAGCAGATAAAAGCTCTTTTTTAGTAAAATTATATTCTTTAAATTCTGGTAAATTCATTATAATTTCAGCTAATTTATCGGGTTCAAAAGGTAAAAATGGATTTAAAAACTTGATATTTTTATCTTTTAATTCTTCAACATTATTTTTTAGAACTTCTGAATATGAGATTACAATAGGGCAGTTATAATGGTTGTCAGCCTTTTGGTATTCTTTTCTAGAATAAGGAATACAAGGATAAAATATGGTTTTTATACCAGAGTTAATTAGTCCTATAATATGCCCGTGAGAAAGTTTTGCTGGGAAGCAGACTGATTCTGAAGGCATAGATTCCATACCCTTTTCATAGGTTTTTCTATTACTTTTCTCAGAAAGAATAACTCTAAAACCTAAGTTGGTAAGAAATGTAAACCAAAAAGGATAATCCTCATACATATTTAATACTCTAGGAATTCCAATTGTTCCCCTAGGTGCATTCTTTTCTTCTAATGGAGTATAGTTAAAAGTTCTTTCAAATTTATACTTAATAAGGTTTGGTCTGTCTAATGTTTTATCAACAATTCCAGCACCTTTTTCACAGCGGTTTCCAGATATATATTTAGTACCATTACTAAATTTATTTATTGTAAGCAGACAATGATTTTCACATCCTTGACATCGTATATGAGTTATATTTATTTCTAATTTATCTAATTCATTTATATTAGATATGGAAGATACATAGTCCATATCTAAATTATTTTCGTATTGTTCTTTTGCAAGTAGAGCTACACCATATGCACCCATAAGTCCAGCAATGTCAGGTCGTACTACATTTCTGCCTACAATTAATTCAAAAGCTCTTAAAACTGCGTCATTATAGAATGTGCCTCCTTGTACTACAATGTGTGCACCAAGTTTTTTTACATCTCTTACTTTCATTACTTTCTGAATGGCATTTTTAATAACTGAGTAAGAAAGTCCAGCAGATATGTCGCCAACACTATAACCTTCCTTTTGAGCTTGTTTTATTTTAGAGTTCATAAAGACAGTACAACGAGAGCCTAAATCTACAGGTCTTCTTGCTTCCAAAGCACTCTGAACGAAGTCCTGTATAGAAAGCCCTAAGCTTTTGGCAAATGTTTCTATAAAGGAACCACAACCTGAAGAACATGCTTCGTTCAACATAATGTTATCAATGGCGCCATTCTTCATTTTTATATATTTCATATCCTGACCACCAATATCAACAATGCTAGTAACATTAGGCATAAACTCTTTGGCAGCAGTATAATGTGCTATAGTTTCTATTTCGTTTAAGTCAACATTAAGAGCGGTTTGAATTAGTTTTTCTCCATAACCGGTAACACCACTGAAGCGAATAACTGCTTCAGAAGGTTTTTCTGCATATAATTTTTTTAGCATATTTATAACGCTTTGAAGTGGATTACCTTCATTACTTCCATATAAAGAATAAAGAAGAGTGCCATCCTCAGATATTACAACCAATTTTGTAGTTGTTGAACCAGCGTCTATACCTAAAAAACAATTTCCCTTAAATGTTTTAAAATCAGCTCTTTTAACCTTGTCTTTTTCATGGCGTTTTTTGAATTCATCATATTCAGCATCTATTGAAAAAAGTGGATTCAATGGATTAGAAGTATCATCATGAGATGATTTTAAAACTTCAATTTTACTTTTTAGTTTTTCAATTGTAATTGTATGTGAATTAAGAGAATCCAAAGCAGCACCCTTAGCAACCAATAAATGGGCCTCATTTGGTACTATAATCTCATTATCTTTTAAATTTAGTGTTTCAATAAATCTATTTCTTAGTTCAGATAAATAATTTAATGGACCACCTAAAAATGCAACATTTCCTCTAATAGGTCTTCCGCAAGCAAGTCCACTAATTGTTTGATTAACAACTGCTTGAAAAATAGAAGCTGCAATATCCTCTTTAGCTGCACCCTCATTTAAAAGTGGTTGAATATCAGTTTTAGCAAAAACACCACAACGCGATGCAATAGGATAGATTAGCTTATGTGATTTAGCAAGTTCATTTAAACCGGTTGGATCCGTATTTAAAAGACTTGCCATTTGGTCTATAAAAGCACCTGTACCACCAGCACAAGTTCCATTCATACGTTGCTCTATGAATTTATCAAAATATATAATTTTGGCATCTTCTCCACCAAGTTCAATAACAACATCAGTTTCTGGAATATATTTTTCAACTGCTCTTTTGCAAGATACAACCTCTTGAATAAAAGGTAAATCTAAAAATTTAGCAGCACTTATAGCACCAGAGCCCGTCAATGCAATAGTAAATTCAGTATTTGGATACATTATAATTAAGTTTTCTAACACATTACAAATAGTGTTTTTGGTATCCGAGAAATGCCTCTTATAATCTGTATATATGGTATTTAAATTTTCATCCATTACAATTATTTTAACTGTTGTAGAGCCAACATCTAACCCTACGTGTAAAGTCTTTATCATATTAAAGTAACTCCTTTCGATACTATCAATTTTATATTGAAATGTATAATTTGTCAAATGATTATATTGGAAAAAAGCAATAGATACACAATGAACTTTAAAAAAAGAGTTCTAAAAAATACTTGTCTATAATAATAATTAATAAATTATTTATTAGAGAAGAGGGAGAGTGTTATTTTTGAATAAAAAAATAGTATTAATAATTATTATTTTAATAATTATTTTATTGGGTGTATTTTACTTTTTTATTAGTAATAAAGAAGAAAAAATGGAAGAAGAATATCAGCCACAAGAGGAGATAACAGATGAGCAAATGCGACAAACAATAATTTCTTTGTATTATGAAAACAAAGAAACAGGAGAGCTAATGCCAGAAGGTAGATTAATAGATGTAAAAACATTATTAAATAATCCATATAAAATATTAATAGAAATGCTTATAGCTGAGCCAAAAAATAATAAATTACAATCTGCTGTTCCAAATGGTACAATTATTAATAATGTGGAATTAAAAAATGATATTTTGTATGTGGATTTTTCAAAAGAATTTATAGAAAATCATCAAGGTGGAGAAGAAAAGGAAAAGGCAACGGTGTACTCTATAGTAAATACATTGTGTGAATTAACAGAAGTAAATAAAATTAAAATATTAATAAACGGAGAAGAAAATAAATCATTTAAAGATGAAAAGATAAAATTTGATGTGCTATTTACAAAGCAAAATTAATTCTTTAATATATTGAATAGTTTTATTCCATTTATGATTTTAGTACCACTTCGTAAAAATTTTTCTACTTCGAAAAGAGAGCAAATAGTGTTCTCTTTTTTTAGTGCAAAATTTATTTTTTCTTTTTTATCATATTTCTTATCCATAATAAATCGCTCCCCAAAAGTTTTTTAATATATTATATGTAAATAAATATATTATGCTTTATCTTATTGAAAAAATAAATAAAGTTTATTATAATATATAGTACATATGGGTTAAAAGTGGGGCGAGAGTAAAATGCATTTAAATAATAATGAGAGAATTGATGATTTAGAATATAAAGATTTAAAGATAATACAACGAAAAGATGGATTTTGTTTTGGAATAGATAGCGTATTGCTTTCAAATTATGCAAAAGATATAAAAAGAGGAACAGTAGGTTTAGATTTGGGAACTGGCACAGGAATACTTGGAATACTATTATGTGGGAAAACAGACTTAAGCAAAATATATGGTATAGAAGTACAACAAGAAGTTGCAGAGATGGCACAAAGAAGCATAAAATTAAATAACCTAGAAAACAGATTTGAAATTATTAATAAAAATATTAAGGACCTAGAAAGCGTATTTGATAAAAATAGTTTTGACTTTATAATAACAAATCCGCCATACAAGAAAATGGATACAGGCAAAACAAATGAAAATAGCAAGAAATTAATATCGCGACATGAAATAACCGCAACATTGAAAGATTTTATAAAGATAAGCTACATAATGCTCAAAGATAAAGGAACATTATATATGGTACATAAACCAGAAAGACTTGTAGATATAATATATCAGTTAAGAAAGAACAAAATAGAACCTAAGGAAATAAGATTTGTCCATCCATATGAAAAAAAAGAGCCAAATTTAATACTAATAAAAGCTGTGAAAAATGGAGGTCAATTTCTAAAAATAGACAAACCATTATATGTTTACAACGAAAGAGGAGAATATACAGAAGAAATATTAAAAATATATAATAAAATGTAAGGAGAATTACAATGAACGGAAGATTATATTTAGTAGCTACACCAATAGGAAATTTAGAGGATATAACATTAAGAGCATTAAAGGTATTAGAAAAGGTTGATGTTATAGCAGCGGAAGATACAAGACATACGTTAAAATTATTAAATTTTTATGCTATAACAAAGCCTTTAATCAGTTACCACAGACATAATGAGGAAGTAAAATCAGATGTGTTAATTGACAAATTAAAAAATGGTGAAAATATTGCTCTAGTTACAGATGCTGGGACACCAGGAATATCAGATCCAGGAGAGGAAATTGTAAAAAAAGCTATAGAAAATAATATAGAGATAATTCCAATACCAGGAGCATGTGCACTTATAAATGCATTAATATGTTCTGGATTTAACACAAAAGAATTTATTTTTTATGGATTTTTGCCTATTAATAAAAAGTTAAGAACAAAAAAGCTAAATGAGATTTCAAAGCAAAATAAAACAATAATATTATATGAAGCACCACATAAATTACTAAAAACATTAAATGATATCTTAGAAAATATAGGAGACATAAATTGCATATTAGCAAAAGAAATAACCAAAATACATGAAGAATACATAAGAGGTAAGATAAGTGAATTGATTTCAAGAAAAGAAGAAATAAAGGGAGAATATGTAATCTTATTAGACTTAAATGATAATGAACAGGAAGATTGTTCAAAAAAGGAAATGCCATTAGAAGAACAATATGAATATTATGAAAAAAAAGGATTGGAAAAAAAAGAGATAATTAAACAGATAGCCAAAGATAGAAACACAAATAAAAACGAAATATATCAAAAATTTTTAAAAAAATAGTGCCTTAAAGACACTATTTTTCATCTATTGTAGAAATTTTATTAATACATTTTTTACATATTTGTTTATCTCTATATTGTGTTAAATCCTTATCAGAACCACAAAAAATGCAGTTAGGTACAAACTTCTTTAAAACAATCGTAGAACCATCAACATAAATTTCTATTGGATCTTTTTCTGATATGTCAAATTGATTTCTTAATTCAATAGGAATTACAACTCTTCCTAATTCATCAACTCTTCTTACTATTCCTGTAGACTTCATTTTATCCTCCTTAAAACAACATTATTCGACAAAAAATCTATAATTATAATAACATATAATCAATGAAAAAGCAATATGTAATTTACAAAAATTTACAAATAATATAAATAGATTGTAAAGGAACGTCGTATATGATAGAATAAAGGCGATGAAACAAGTACTAATTATAGTATTAAAAAAATGTGCTAGTGTAAAGTACTCTATGAAAAATGTAGGGGCGATTTTAATCGCCCGCACCTTGAAGAAATTACTAAAAATACACATTGAGGAGGAAAAAATATGTTTAATTTATATAGTAATTTACGTAAACTTTATCCGGTTCAAAAAACACTAAGATTTGAACTTATTCCCCAGGGCAAAACGAAAGAAAATATGGAAAAAGAAGGAATAATAAGAGAGGATGAGCATAGAGCAAAAATATATAACAAAGTTAAAAAATATTGTGACGAATATCATAAGATTTTTATTGAGGATTGTTTAAAAGATATTAAACTAGACAACTTGAATAAATATTATGAACTATACTCTATTGATAAAAAAGACGAAGACCAAAAAGAAGGATTTACTAAAACCCAAGAAAAACTAAGAAAACAAATTTCGGAATCTTTTAAAAATAATAATAAGTACAAAGGACTATTCCAAAAAGACATAATTGATACATATTTAATAAATATATATAAGGAAGATAAACAGAAACTTCAAGATATTAATGAATTTAACAAATTTACAACATACTTTACGGGATATAATAAAAATAGAGAAAATATGTATTTAGAAGAGGAAAAATCTACAGCCATAGCATATAGATTAATAAATGAGAATCTTCCTACGTTTGTTGATAACCTAAAAATATATAATAAACTTCTAAAATTTATTCCAGAGATAATAGAAAAAATACATATAGAACTAGCAGAGTATATTCAGGTAAATAGCATTGATGAAATTTTTGATATTAATTATTATAATGATGTTTTAACGCAAAAAGGAATAGAATGTTACAACATTATAATATCGGGAAAAACAAAAGATGAAGGAACAAAAATAAAGGGAATAAATGAGTATATTAATGAGTATAACCAAACACATACTAATAAAATCCCAAAATTACGCGAATTATATAAACAAATATTAAGTGATATAGACACAGCATCTTTTAAATTTGATGTTATAGAAGATGATATACAATTACTTGACAGTATTAATTTATATTACCAACAGATATTTCCTATAATTAGTAAAGTGAATGAGCTTTTCTCAAAAATAAATAACTATAATCTAGACTTAATTTATATAAATAATGATGGAACATTAAGTAATGTTTCAAATGAAATATATAGTGATTGGAGTTATATAAGAAATCATATAAGTGAAAAATATGATACAGAATATACTGGAAGACTCAAAGTTGGTACAGAGCAGTATTCAAAACAAAAGCAAGAGTATTTAAGAAAACAAAGAAATTATTCCTTAAGGTTTTTAATTAATTGTATGAAAGACGATAAGATAATTGAATATTTATCAAATAATATGCAACAAACTGAGATAGTAGAGAAAATAAAAATGGATTTTGATAATTTCAAAAGCATTCAAATACAAGAAGATTATAAATGCTTAATCAAGAGTGAAAACTCTATCGCTAAAATAAAAAAACTGTTAGATGATACAAAGCTGTTACAAGTCTTTATGAAGACGCTAATACCCAAAGATAAAACAATAGAAAAAGATAATGAGTTCTATTCAGAATTAATATCATATTATGATGTGTTTAGAGATATTATTCCGTTGTATAACAAGACGAGAAATTATTTAACGCAGAAACCATATTCTAATGAAAAAATAAAGATTAATTTCGCTTGTACGACTCTATTGAATGGATGGGATCTAAACAAAGAAGAAGCAAATTTAGGAGTGATTTTACTTAAGGATGAAAAATATTATTTAGGAATAATGAATCCATACTGCAAAAAAATATTTAACGTTGACAATAGGGATTCAGATACAAATAATAATTATAAGAAAATGGAATATAAATTGTTGCCGGGACCAAACAAAATGTTACCTAAAGTATTCTTTTCAAAGTCAAGGATTAATGAATTTGCACCATCAGATGAATTACTAGAAAAGTATAATAAGGGATACCATAAAAAGGGTAAAGACTTTGATATAAATTTTTGTCATGAATTAATCGATTTTTATAAAAAATCTTTAAATAAGCATGAGGACTGGAAAAACTTTAATTTTAAATTTAAAAATACAGTAGAATATAACGATATAAGTGAATTTTATAGGGAAGTAGAAGAACAAGGCTACAAGATTGAATATAAAGAGTATTCTGAAAAGTACATAAATGAATTAGTAGAAAGAGGAGAGTTGTATTTATTTCAAATTTATAATAAGGATTTTTCTGAATATTCAAAAGGAAAACAAAATCTACATACAATGTATTGGAAAGCTGTATTCGATCCTGAAAATATTAAGGACACAATATATAAATTAAATGGAAATGCTGAGATTTTTTATAGAAAAAAGAGTATAGATGAAAAAATAACACACCCAGCTAATATACCAGTAGCAAATAAAAACGAGAATACGATAAAAGCCGGAAAAATTACAAGTTTATTTAAATATAATTTAATAAAAGACAAAAGATATACTGTTGATAAATTTCAATTTCATGTCCCAATTACTATGAATTTTAAGAGTGAAAAAATACTTAATATAAACCAAATAGTTAATAAATATTTAAAATATAATGATGATATTCATGTCATAGGAATAGATAGAGGAGAAAGAAATCTTCTATATGTATGTGTAATTGATAAAGATGAAAAGATTGTATATCAAAAATCGTTAAATGAAATATACAATGAATATCAAGGAATACAATATTCAACAAACTATCATAGATTGCTAAATGAAAAAGAGAACAAAAGAGAGCAAGCTAGAGAAGATTGGAAAAATATAGAGAATATTAAGGAACTCAAAGAAGGATATATGAGTCAAATAATACATATACTTTGTGAATTAATGAGAAAATACAACGCAATAATAGTAATAGAAGATTTAAATAAAGGATTTAAAAATTCTAGAATAAAGGTGGAAAAGCAGATATACCAAAAATTTGAGCAAATGTTTATTAATAAATTAAATTATGTGGTCTTTAAAGATGTACCAAAGCTAGAAGAAGGTGGAATTCTAAATGCATATCAATTAACAAATAAATTTGAGTCGTTTACCAAACTAGGAAAACAAAGCGGAATTTTATATTATATACCAGCTTGGTGTACAAGTAAAATTGATCCTACCACGGGATTTATTAATAGATTTTATATAAAATATGAAAACCTCGAAAAGTCTAGAGAATTTGTAAATAGGATGGATAATATCAGATATAATCTAGACGAGGAATTATTTGAATTTGACATTGATTATAGCAAGTTTTCAGATAGACTTAATGATACAAAAAATAAATGGACATTATGTAGCTATGGAGAAAGAGTATATACACATAAAAACAACAAAGAAATATGGGTGGACGATAAAATTCAATTAACAGATGAATTTATAAAATTATTTGAAAAATATAAGATAGACTTAAACAATATAAAGAATGAAATTATTGAAAAAGCAGATATAGAATTCTTTAAAGGAGGAGAGAACAGTTTAGGATTTTTACAATTATTTAAACTAATGGTTCAAATGCGTAATAGTATAACAGGACAAGAAGAGGACAATTTGATCTCTCCTGTAAGAAATAATGAAGGAATATTCTTTGATACAAAAGCAAAAATAAAAGGACTACCAGAAGATGCAGATGCAAATGGTGCATATAATATCGCTAGAAAGGGACTAATGCTTATTGAACAGATGAAAAGAACAGATGACGATAAATTAAATAAGATTAAGTATGACATTACTGAAAAAGAATGGCTAAACTATATACAGAATAGAGGTGTGTAGTGGAAGAAACTATTCTAATATCGTATTTAAATGATTTTATATTTTGTCCTATCTCTATATATTTTCATAAACTATATGGAAAACTAAATAAAACACTATATCAATCTGAAGATCAAATCAATGGAACAAATGCTCATAAGGCCATTGACAATAAAACATATTCATCAAGAAAAAATATTTTACAAGGTATAGATATATATTCACAAAAATATGGGATCGAAGGAAAAATTGATATTTTTGATATTGGTAAAGGAGAACTTGTAGAGAGAAAAAATAAAATTGTTCAAATATATGATGGTTATGTTTTTCAAATATATGCTCAATATTATGGACTAATTGAAATGGGTTATGAAATAAGAAAATTGAGTTTATATAGCGTAAGTGATAATAAAAAATATAATGTGAAGCTTCCAAAAGAAGATCTAGAAATGAATATAAAATTTGAAAAACTAATAAAAGATATTCACGAATTTGATATAGAAGACTTTAAACAAAAAAATATAGAAAAATGTAAGAGGTGTATATACGAACCCGCATGTGATAGGAGTTTAATATGTTAACAGAGCCAGATTTTATTGAAAAAAAGATAGTAATAGTTATGCCACAACGAGGAGATAAAATATCATTTAAAAATGATAATATAATTATTACTGATATAGATGGTAAAATAAAATTTCAACTAACATGTTATAAGCTTTTTGCAGTATTTATTGTTGGAGGTTTTACAATAACAACAGGAATAGTAGAGAAAAGTAAAAAGTTTGGGTTCTCAATAGTCCTATTCTCTACGACATTTAAAGTGTATGCAACAATTAACTATATGATGGAAGGAAATACCCTTTTAAGAAAAAAGCAATATATGACTCAAAAATCAAATGAAATTGCAAAGGCAATAATAATTAACAAAATAAGAAATCAAAGGGACATTTTAAAAAGACTCAGAGACAAGACAATATTGGATGGCATTCTGAATTTAGACATCCAAATAGACAAATTGGTAAAAAGTAAACCGGACAATTATGAAATTATGGGAATTGAAGGAGTAGCGGCTAAGGTATATTTTAACAGATTATTTAAAGAATTTGAGTGGAAAGGAAGGCAACCAAGAGTAAAAAGAGATAAAATCAACTTACTGATGGACATAGGTTATACAATACTATTTAATTATATAGAAGCAATATTAAATATTTATGGATTTGACGTATATAAAGGAAATCTGCACAAAGAGTTTTATAAAAGAAAGTCACTAGTTTGCGACATAATAGAACCGTTTAGGCCAATTATAGACCATAAAATAAGAAAATGTATGAATCTTAGGCAATTAGACAACTATAAATATACCGTAGATAATGAACAGTACCATATAGACTGGAAAGATGGAACAAACTTTATGTTACTAATGTTAGAAGGAATAAACGAATACAAAAGAGAGATATTTAAATATATTCAACAGTATTATAGATGGACGATGAAAGAAAAAAGTATTGAAGAATTCCCAAAGGTGGTGTTATTAAATGATTCTGATAAGTTATGATATACAGAATGATAAATTAAGAACAAAATTTGCAAAATATATAAAAAAATATGGTTATAGATTACAATATTCTGTTTTTGAGATAACCAACAGTAAAAATGTATTGAAAAATATTATGTGCGAAATAACAAATATGTTTGAACAGAAATTTGGACAAGGCGATAGTGTAATGCTAATAGAGACAAGTGAAAACTGTAAAATTACAAAATGGGGCTTTCCAAAAAATGAAGGAGATGATATAATTCTAATAAATTAAGACTACAAACTGGAGTCTTAATTTAGAAATTTAGCTAAATGAGGTATTAAATGATAGAAAAATGCAATAAAAAGTTAAAATTTATATGCAAAAATGAACTATTTAATATATGTATAATGATGTAAGGGTTTAATACCTTATATAAATTTCTACTATTGTAGATTGTTATAATATGAATAATAGAATAAATGTTTAATACCTTATATAAATTTCTACTATTGTAGATATAGTTATGAGATACAAGAAAGTTATGTTTAATACCTTATATAAATTTCTACTATTGTAGATACGAAAGGTACAGCTGAAAGTTATTTTTGTTTAATACCTTATATAAATTTCTACTATTGTAGATTGAACAATATTATTATTAGTGAAGAAGTTTAATACCTTATATAAATTTCTACTATTGTAGATTAACTTTGATGAATATTCAAGAAAATGTTTAATACCTTATATAAATTTCTACTATTGTAGATATAGGCGGATTATCTTCTACTACATCGTTTAATACCTTATATAAATTTCTACTATTGTAGATAAAGAAGAGGGAATATTACAACATATGTTTAATACCTTATATAAATTTCTACTATTGTAGATATTAGGTAGATATGTACTACGGCTCAGTTTAATACCTTATATAAATTTCTACTATTGTAGATATTAGGTAGATATGTACTACGGCTCAGTTTAATACCTTATATAAATTTCTACTATTGTAGATGGATTTGGGGAATAGTGCTAAGACTAGCGTTTAATACCTTATATAAATTTCTACTATTGTAGATAGAATGAAACTTCTGATTATTATCGTGTTTAATACCTTATATAAATTTCTACTATTGTAGATTATACCTGCAAGCTATTGTCCACCCAAGTTTAATACCTTATATAAATTTCTACTATTGTAGATAAAACCCCCTTCTATAATATATCAGCTGTTTAATACCTTATATAAATTTCTACTATTGTAGATTCTCTATTGTTACTGGTCTTTTTCCGTTTAATACCTTATATAAATTTCTACTATTGTAGATCCATAGGCTTTTTTGTATTAATTGCGTTTAATACCTTATATAAATTTCTACTATTGTAGATGTTTTAGACAAATGAGAGTAAAAACAGGTTTAATACCTTATATAAATTTCTACTATTGTAGATAGTAAAAAGAATTTCAATATCGGCGAGTTTAATACCTTATATAAATTTCTACTATTGTAGATAGACTATTAAGACCTTCAATCTAAAGGTTTAATACCTTATATAAATTTCTACTATTGTAGATCCAAAACAAGCTTTTCTTCTTAATACTGTTTAATACCTTATATAAATTTCTACTATTGTAGATGACTTGGTTTTTATCTTGTTAAGAGAGTTTAATACCTTATATAAATTTCTACTATTGTAGATATTGAGGTTGTCCCATTTCTTCCTTGGGTTTAATGCCTTATATAAATTTCTACTCTATGCTAATATAATAAAATTACTTTGAAATAAAAGATGACAATATCTTTTATTTTTTAGGTAATATAGTTATAAATATATGAATACATATATAAAAAAATCAAAAGGAGCAATATGTTAAATATAATCTGGCCTTTATTTATTATTATATCTTTTATATATGCTTTTTTTTCTGGAAATATAGAAAATGTTAGTAATGGAATCTTTACATCATTAACAGAAGTTGTTAATTTATGTCTTACTTTTTTAGGAACTATGTGTTTGTGGAATGGAATAATGGAGATTGCTAAAAGAACTACATTAATTAGAAAATTAACTATTTTTTTTAGGCCGTTAATTAATTTTTTATTTCCAGAATTAAAAGAAAATGAACAGGCAAAAGAGGAAATTTCTATGAATATGATAGCAAACATTTTAGGATTAGGAAATGCGGCTACACCATTAGGAATTAAAGCAATGAAAACATTGCAAAAAGATAATAAAAACAAAATGATTTTATCAAACTCAATGTTAATGTTTATTTTGATAAATACAGCTTCAATTCAGCTTATACCAACAAATGTAATTGCTATAAGAAACTCACTAAATTCTTCTATGTCAACTCAGATAATTTTTCCAGTGTGGATTGCAACTATAACTGCGGCACTTGCATCAATTATTACGGCAAAAGTATTAATTAGATTGGGAAAATAAAAGATAGTATGGAAAGGAAGAAGAGAATGCAAATAATAAATTACATATCTTCTGCAGCTATACCAACAGTAATATTAATAATAATTATGTATGGTGTAATACAAAAGGTTAAAGTTTACGATACTTTTATAGATGGCGCAAAAGAAGGAATAGAAATAGTTTTTAGACTTTTTCCAACGTTAATAGGAATTTTTTTGGCAGTAGGAGCATTAAGAAATTCTGGCATAATAGATTTAATTATTAATATTATTTCTCCAGTAACAAGTTTATTGAAAATACCAAGTCAAGTTTTACCACTAGCGATGTTAAGACCGATTTCGGGCAGTGCTTCTATGGCAGTAGCAGTAGATATCATGCAAAAATATGGGGTGGATACGACAATAGGATTAATAACTTCTACGATAATGGGGTCTACAGAAACGACTTTATATACGATAGCAGTATATACAAGTTGTGTTGGAATAAAGAAAACAAGGTTTGTATTATTTGCGGCATTAATGGCAGATTTAGTTGGAATAATTTCATCTGTAATAATTTGGCAAATTATGTCGTGAAATTTTAATTGACATTACGTAAAATAAATAGTAATATATATATGTAAAACGTATTTAGAAGGAACATAAAAAATGTTATTTAAATTCATATTATTTTTATCAATATATTTTTTAATCAAAAAAGTAATTGTAAATTTTTTATCCAAAATAGTATTAAAAAAAATCAATTAATTTGTTTTTAATCTTGTAGAGGAAATAATTTCTATTTGGTATGCCATTTCCAAAACCGTATTAGAGACTTTATAAAATAAAAAATATTTGCCCCCGAATAAATTATTATTTCTCTTTGTTTCCTCTACAATATATATTATATATTAAGCTAATTTAATAATGGGGCTAGGTTCATATCTTTTAGCTATACTCAAATTAAAAGAAGAATAGTCAAAATCCTTGTTACTTTCAATTAATTCATTCATTACAGTTTTATATGCAAGTTCAGGAAAATTATTTTCCTTACTTAAATGACCAAGCATTACACTTTTTAAGCCGTTTTGTGCTAAATATGATATGGCTTGGCCAGCCAAGATATTAGATAAATGGCCATATGGACCAGATATTCTCTGCTTTAAATTGTAAGGATATGATGAACATTTTAATATTTCTGGATCGTAATTTGATTCTAATAATATAAAAGAACTATTTTCTAATTTACTAATTATATTGGAATCAATATGCCCCAAATCTGTAGCAATACTAATTTTGTTATTGTTATAATAAATATTAAATCCACAAGGTTCTGCAGCGTCATGAGGAATTGAAAAAGGAAAAATTTTTAATTCTCCAACTGAAAATAATTTGTTAGAATTAAACAATCTTTTATTACTATTTTCTATTTTAGAACTTTGAACTGGCATTGCTTGCCAAGTGCCATTGTTTGCATAAACTGGGATGTTATACTTTTTTGAAAGTGTGCCAAGACCTTTTACATGATCGGAATGCTCATGTGTAACTAAAATAGCGTCAATATTTTCAATATCAACACAAATATTAGAAAGTGCAGAAACAATTTTTTTTGCACTTTCTCCAGCATCTATTAAAATTTTTGTATTAGGCGTTTCTACAAATAAACTATTTCCTGTACTGCCACTATACAAACTACAAAATTTAAACATATATATTCTTCCTTTGCTATACTATTCTGTAACTCTTTTTATGTTTGCTCCCAAATTTCTAAACTTTTGCTCAATATTTTCATAACCTCTGTCAATATGCTCTATATTATATACTTGAGTTTCTCCTTTGGCGATAATTCCAGCCATTATCAAGGCTGAGCCTGCTCTTAAATCTGTAGCGTACACAGGAGAACCAGACAACTCCTTAACACCTTCAAAAAAAGCTGATTTACCTTGAGCCGTAATCTTTGCTCCCATTTTATTTAATTCATTTGTATATTGAAATCTAGAATCCCAAATGCTTTCATTTATAGTGCTATTGCCTTCAGCAATAGAAAGAACAACACCCATTTGTGGCTGTAAATCTGTAGGAAAGCCAGGGTATGGTAAAGTTTTTACAGTAGCTCTGTTTGGCCTTTTGTTACAAGCAACTCTTATAGAATCTCCTAAATCTTCAACAATTCCACCTATTTCTAATATTTTAGCAGTAACACAATCCAAATGCTCTGGAATACAGTTTTTTATTAATATATCTCCTTTGGAAGCCACAGCGGCAAGCATAAATGTTCCAGTTTCAATTTGATCAGGAACAACTGAATATGTGCCCTCCTTAGACAACTCTTTTACACCATTTATTTTTATAACGTCTGTTCCGGCACCACGGATGTCTGCTCCCATAGAATTTAAAAAGTTAGCAACGTCAACAATGTGAGGCTCTTTAGCAGCATTATCAATAGTAGTTGTACCTTCAGCTAAAACACTTGCTAACATTACATTAATTGTAGCACCAACAGATACAATATCCATGTAAATTGAATTTGCAACTAATTTTTTTACCTTAGCTGATATCTTACCTTGTCCTACATCTACCTTAGCTCCTAATGCTTCAAATCCTTTTATATGTTGATCTATAGGTCTTGCTCCCAAATTACAGCCACCAGGAATTCCTACTTCAGCACATCCACATCTTCCAAGCAAAGCACCTAATAGATAATAAGAGGCTCTAAATTTACTTGTCATTTCTAATGGTGCATTTGTACAATCAATATTTCTGGTATCTATAGTAATTTCATTTGGTGTATTCCATGTTATTTTAGCACCAAGTTTTGTTAAAATTTCACAAAATATTTTAACATCACTTATATTTGGTAGATTGTCAATAGTACAAACACCATTAATTAATAAAGTAGCTGGCAATATTGCAACAGCAGCATTTTTGGCACCACTTATTGTAACTTCTCCTTTTAGGCGTGTGCCCCCTTTTATAACGAACTTATCCAATGTATTCCCTCCAATATTTATACAATAAAAAGATAGAGTAAAACTCTATCTATATATATAACATAAAAGAAAATTTTTTACAAGATACTAACTTAATTTAAAAAGAATAATAGTTACCAGACAATTGTTTTTAGAATTATATTATCTACAAATATTGAAACATATTAAACAGTAATAAAAAGTCTAATTGTTAGCTAATTTAATATTTTGAAAAAATTCTAATAATTTAAACTTAAACTTTACATCAGCTGTCTGGGCACTATTTATTAAATTATATTCTTCAGTGTGCAAACTATCTTTAATCGTCTCTTTTGAATCCTCTGGCACTATGCCTGTACTTATATCGACAAAGCAAAGAGGAGGGAACATTACGCACCACCAGTTTTGTCCGCTGGCATTTCCTATTTCGACTTTTAATGCATCATAATAACCTGCAGGTAAAGAAATATCTCCATAGTTTTTGGTTGGAAAGGCAAAATTTCCAATGCTAATATTTACATTATAGTCATATCCATTGTCATTAATTACTTTTTTTGCTATTTTATAAAAATCTGATTTATGCTGATAAGCTATAGAAATTGCTTCATCTTTAGAATTAGAATTCTTAGATACAGAATTCATATAATCTATAAGTGCATCTCTAACTAAATATTTTAAATTTTGATCTTCTGCTGAATCACTATTAGCAATAACATGTAATCTAAATACACTACTAGATATATTGGCTGATACAGCATTAACATATGAAAATGCACAAATAAACACATATATACTAAATAAAATAATTAATACCAAAAATCTTTTTAAATTAGAAATATTAAATATTTTTTTCATATTCAACCTCCATTTGAAATAATAGTATGTATAGTAAAATTATTAACTTTATTTAAAAAAATATACATAAATACCAAAAAAAATATATGTCGAAATAAAGTACACGATTATTGGAAAAACGCATTGACTATAAACACCATAAATGGTAAAATTTACCAAAAGACATTAATAATAAACAACAGTAAATTAGCTTGAAAGGAATGAAAATAATATGAGCAATATTAAAAAATTGTGTGGGTTTTGCATAAACGAGTGGCATTTAACAACAATGGTTCTTCCTTATATAAGTAAAGAGATAAATAATAATTATAAAATAATTACAATATTAGAAAAAGGTATAGAAGAGAATATAAAATTATTAATAAAAAAATTAAATTTAAAAAATGAAGAGAAAATATTAGGAATAGATTGGAAACAAAGTATGGCAAGAAAATATACTAGTATTAATAACAAATTAAATATAATAGCAAAAACAAAGGAAAACTACATAATATTGGTAAATGGAAAAAAGAATTATATGGATATGGTAAATAAATATATAGAAAAATGGTTGCAAAAAAATAGAATACAAAATGAAATTAAAATAATAAATTGTTATGAAATAACAGAGTTTAATTATAATATAACAACAATATTAGATTCACATGATAAAATGATAAATACATCTGGAGAAAAGGAAATACAAGAAGTGTTTGAAGACTACGGAAAAACAAAAGCGAAGAAAGCATAGTATAATATCTTACTAAATATAATTGACGAATATTTTTTTATGATATAAAATATGAAAAGAAAAAAATGAAAGGAAAGTGAAATTATATGGAAGAAAAACTTTTGGCAACAAAGGAAATTCTAAAAAAATATGGTCAAGAGCATTTATTAGAAAATTATGAAAATCTATCAGAAGAAAATAAGAATGTTCTACTAAATGATATATTAACAATAGACTTTGGAGAGATTGCAGAATTATATGAACAAACAAAACATAAGGTTGAATTTGAAAATTGTAAAATTGAGCCAATAGATCATGTCGAAAAGGCAAAGCTTTCTGATGAAGAGTTAAAAAAGTATTCTGAAATAGGAATTCAAGAAATAAAAAAAGGAAAACTTGCAGCTGTAACAATGGCAGGAGGACAGGGAACTAGATTAGGACACAATGGACCAAAAGGAACGTTTGACCTAGGATTGGAATCACACAAATCAATTTTTGAGATATTATGTGACACTCTAAAATTAGCTAAAAAACAATATGGTGTTGTAGTTCCATGGTATATAATGACAAGCGACGAAAATAATGATGAAACAGTTAAATTTTTTGAGGAAAATAACTACTTTGACTATCCAAAAGAAGCTATAAAATTCTTTATACAAGGAAAAATGCCAATGGTAGACAAGCAAGGCAAAATCTTATTAAATGAAAATGGATTAATAAAACAAGCAGGAGCAGGACATGGAGCTATTTTTGAAGCAATGAGAAAAAATGGTATTATATTTGAGATGCAAAATAAAGGTATAGAATGGGTATTTATAGGTGGCGTGGACAATGTTTTAGTAAAAATGGTAGATCCTGTATTAATAGGTCTTTCGGTAGAGAAAAAAGTATTAGCTGCAGGTAAAAGTGTTGTTAAAGCAAATGCACACGAAAAAGTAGGTGTTTTTTGTAAAAAGGATGGTAAACCAAGTGTTATAGAATACTCAGAAATATCTAATGAGCTAGCAGAAGCAGTTGACAAGAATGGAGAGTTGCTATTTGGGGAATCTCATATTCTTTGTAATCAATTTAATATAAAAATTTTAGAAGAATTAGCCAAAGACAAATTACCTTATCATGTTGCATTTAAAAAAGCAAGCTATATGGATGAAAAAGGCAATGTTATAAATCCAACAGAGCCAAACGCATATAAATTTGAAGCATTCATATTTGATGCATTTTCATCTATTCCAGAAATGCTAGTTATGAGAGTGAAAAGAGAAGAAGAATTTGCACCTGTAAAAAATGCAGAGGGTGTTGATAGCCCAGAAACAGCAAGAAAATTATATATGGATTATTTTGCAAAACATTAAGAAAGGGAGATATTATATAAATGGAAGAATATATGCAAAAATATAATAACTGGATAAATGATTCGGTTATAGATGAAGAAGCAAAAAAGGAACTAAAAGCAATAGCAGGAAACGATGAAGAAATAAAAGAAAGATTTTATAAAGACTTAGAATTTGGAACAGCAGGCTTAAGAGGAATTATAGGAATGGGTACTAATAGAATGAATAAGTACACCGTTACAAAAGCAACACAAGGATTAGCAAATTATATAATAAAAAAAGGCGGACAAGAAAAAGGGGTTGCAATAGCATATGATTCTAGAAGAATGTCAGATGAATTTAGCGAAGAAACAGCACTTTGCTTGAATGCAAATGGAATAAAAACATATAAATTTGAATCATTAAGACCAACGCCTGAATTGTCTTTTGCCGTAAGAGAGTTGGGCTGTATTGCAGGAATAGTTATAACAGCAAGCCATAATCCACCAGAATATAATGGATATAAAGTATATTGGGATGATGGAGCACAAATAGTAGAACCTATAGATGCAGAAATAATACAAGAGGTAAACAGTATAACAGATTTATCAACTATTAAAACAATAAAAAAAGAAGAGGCAGAAGAAAAAGGATTATATAATATAATAGGAAAAGAAATAGATGATAGATATATTGAAGAATTAAAAAAATTAGTTATAAATAAAGATATAATAGAAAAAATGCAAAAGGAAATAAAAATAGTATATACACCATTACATGGCACAGGTGGAATGCTAGTAAAAAGAGTACTTAAAGAAATAGGATTTGAAAATGTATATATTGTAAAAGAGCAGGAAGAGCCAGATGGAAACTTCCCAACGGTTGATTACCCAAATCCAGAAGAAGGAAAAGCATTTAAATTAGCATTGGAGCTTGCAAAAGAGGTTGATGCAGACATAGTAATGGCAAATGATCCAGATGCAGATAGATTAGGAGTTTACGTAAAAGATGTAAAAACTAATGAATATATACAATTTACAGGAAATATGACTGGAAACTTAATAGCAGAATATATTTTATCACAGAAAAAAAGTAGAGGAGAATTAAAGGTAAATAGTGCTGTTATCAAGACAATCGTTTCATCAAATTTAACTGATGCAATTTGTGAACATTATGGGGTTAAAATGTTTGAAACATTAACAGGATTTAAGAATATAGCTAAAATAATTAGAGGATTTGAGGAAAATAATAACAGCTATAATTGTTTATTCTCATATGAAGAAAGTTATGGTTGCATAATAGGAACACATGCAAGAGATAAAGACGGAATAGTTGCTGTAATGATGTTAAGCGAGATGACTGCATATTATAAAGAGCAAAATAAAACTTTATGGGATCAAATGAATGATATGTATAAAAAATATGGATATTATAAGGAGAAGAATTTTTCAATAGTTCATAAGGGAATAGAAGGCGCTGAAAAAATAAAATTAATGATGGAAGATATGAGAAATAATCCGCCCAAAAAATTGGGAAAATACAATGTATTATCTGTGGGAGATTACTTAACAGGCAAAATAAAAAATAATCAAACAGGAGAAGAAACTTCAACAGGAATGGCTAAATCAAATGTGCTATATTATTATTTAAACGACAATGCATGGTGTGCTGTAAGACCATCTGGAACAGAACCAAAAATTAAATTCTACATAGGTGTAAAAGGAGAAAGCGCAGAAGATGCTGACGAAAAATTAGCAGAAATAGAAAAAGAATTTTCAAAATAGAAAATAGACGAAAACGGAGATTATAAAATTATAAAATCTCCGTTTTTGTTCTATATAAATTCAATTGATAAAAACATTATATTATATTATAATAAATTGAAAAAAGAAAAATTTGGGGAGGTTGAAATGGATAAAGATATATTTATTGAAGAAGAAAAAAAGTTGGCAGAGACAATATGTAGAATTGACGAGGAAGAAAAACAAATGGAAAGTAGATTATCAACCTCATATAATGTAAATGATATAGCAAAAGGATTTGTAATGCAAATGTATGCAAAAAAAATAAATGATATAAAAAAGATAAGGACAAAGCCTTATTTTGCAAGAATGGATTATAAAGAGAACAATAGAAAAAAAGAAAGTTTCTACATAGGTAAAATATCAATAATAGATAGTAAAACATTGGAACCAATTGTAGTTGATTGGAGAGCGCCAATTGCAAATTTGTATTATGAAGGAAGAATAGGAAAAGCAAGTTATAAGGTATTGGATGAAGAAATATTTGGAGAAATATTTTTAAAAAGACAATTTATAATAGAAGAAAGAAAACTTAAAAAGTATGTTGATATAGATGTTACGGGTAATGATGTATTATTAGAAAATGCACTTGAGGAAAAAGCAGATGATAGGTTGAAAAATATTGTTGCTACTATACAAGATGAACAGAACAAAATTATCAGGGCACCAATAAATAAACCATTAATTGTTCAAGGCGTTGCGGGTAGTCGGAAAAACGACTATTGCACTTCATAGAATAGCATATTTAATATACAATTATGAAAAGGAATTTAAACCAGAAGAATTTATGATAATTGCACCAAATAGGTTTTTCTTAGACTATATTTCTAGTATCCTACCAGATTTAGGGGTAAATGATGTTAAACAATATACTTTTGAGGATTTTGCATATGACGTAATAGGGAAAAAATTAAAAATTCCGGACAGCAATGAAAAACTAGTGCAGATAGTAGATAATATGATAGACGGAAAATATAAAGAAAAAATAGATATTGTGCTAAAAGAATCAAAGTTTAAGTCATCAATTGAATTTAAAATATATATTGACAGATACTTAAAAGAAGTTGAACAAAAATATATACCAAAAGAAAACTTTGAATATAACGGATATAACATTATGAACTATAAGGACATTAATGAATTGTTTTTAAAAACATATAGTAATTATAATTTTAAAAACCGAATAAATGAGATAGAAAAACATTTGGCAACAGAATTTAGAAAAAAATCTAAAGAAATTATAGAGAATTTAAAAAATCAAAGAACCAGAGCTATAGAAAATCTACAGGGAGAAAAGCGTATACAAGTATTCGAACAATATGCTAAAGAAATAGAAATGGTTGAAAAAAAGTATATGAAAATCATAAAAGAGTATTTGAATAAAATACAAAATAAAGATTGTATAGAGTATTATAAGGACTTTTTAGAAAATTATTTTATGCAATATATTTTCAACGACAATGCAGATGATGTATCACAATATTTAAAAGATACTACATTAGTAAATATAAAAAACAACGAGTTTGCATTTGAAGATTTAGCTCCACTCATGTATATTCAATATAAAACATTTGGTATAAAGGACAAATGCCAAATAAAGCATGTTGTAATAGACGAAGCTCAGGATTATGGGGAGTTTCAATTTGACGTGCTAAAAAGTATTTTAAAAAGCAATTCTATGACAATTTTGGGAGATATAGCTCAGGGGGTACATTTTTACAGAGGAATTGAAAATTGGAAAAGATTTATAGATGTTGAATTTAAAGACGTAAGTGTTACATATACTACATTGAAAAAAACTTATAGAACTACAAAAGAAATTATGAAAATTGCAAACAAAGTTATTAATAATCTTCCAGATTACGAAAAAGAATTTATTGTTTTGGGAGAGCCAGTCATAGACAGGAAAAACTCCGTTTATTGCAAGCATATAGAAGAAGGCTCACTAATAAAGAATATTAATGAAAGAATAATGGAACACAAAAAAAACGGTTATAAATCAATTGCCATAATAGGAAAAGACATAAAAGAGTGTAAAGAAATTGAAAAACAGATAAGTAAGATAAGAGAGGATGTAAAATTGATACAGGGAAAAGACTCAAAATATAATGCAGGAATATCAGTTGTTCCGTCATATCTAGCAAAAGGACTGGAATTTGACTGTGTAATAATTGCAAATGCCAATAATGAAAGATATAGTAATAATTCATTAGATATTAAGCTATTATATGTTGCTATTACGAGGGCAATGAGCAAGTTAGATATATTTTACACGAATACAAAATCAAAAATACTTCCTTGCTAAATAAGAATTTCAACAAAATATATTTTATAATGCATCAAAATTTCAGCGTTTTTGGTCAGCTATCTAAAAAATAGTTACATCTATCAGCAAAACATGTAAAAGTATATTCAATAAAATCAAATTTTGTTATAATAATATCAAGGAGGCAGAAAATGAATATTAAAGTACGTACAAATATATCAAGTGAATTTCAAGATATTGAAATTTGCATAAATGCGCCGGAAAGAAATGAAATTGTTCAAACATTAGAAAACGAATTATTATCTAAATCTTTAAAATCTATACAACAAATTGTAGCAATGCAAGACAATGATATTTTTATAATTAAAGTGTCAGATATAATATTATTTTTTGGTGAAGAAAAAAACAATTTTTGCAAAACAAAAGATGGTATCTATAAAATAAAAGAAAGATTGTATTATCTTGAAGAAGTTCTACCTACAAAAGAATTTGTTAGAATATCAAATTCTGCAATTATAAACATAAATCATGTAAAGTGCTTTAATACTAGCATTGTTGGAAAAATTAAAGTTAAATTCAAAGACGGAACAGAGGAAGATGTCTCAAAGAGAAGAACAACGGAAATTATGAGGTTTTTAAAAGAGAGGAGGATGTAGAATGGAAAAACAAGAAAGAAAAATTTCATTAAAAAAGTTATTATTAACAATTTTATGCACAACTATAGTTTCGATATTTGTTGGAAATACAGTATTATTAGTGGATACAGTACCTCAATGGTTAGAAACGGAAAAAATACTTAGTATAAATAGGAATTCAAAATATTTAATTGAAATTGGCGAAAACAATCAAGATAATGTTAAGCAATTAGAAGAAAAGTATAAAGAAGAAAGAGCATTATTTGGAGAAAAATACCCTGCAGAAATGATGCACCTTATGCAAATAGCAAATTATTTTACAAATAGAATTATAAAAGTATACACATTATCAATTTTAATAGGAGTATCAACAGGTGCTATAATTTATATAATTTCTATACAAAGAGCAAAAGGTAAACAATTAATTATCGAACTAATTGTTTCACTTTTAATTGTATTTGGTTTGGTACTTTTCACGAATTTAGGATATGAAGCATACATAAATAATCACGTACAAATTTTTAATATGACAAAGATAAGAACATCTGCATATATTTATGAACTAGAGATTAAGGACATATTAATTTCATATGTAATTGTTGCTATAGTAATATATATAGGAAATATAATTAGACAAAAGATTTTAACACACAAGTTAAATAAAGAAATTGAAAATAAAAACTAATGATATAATTAAAATGGAATTGTTTGAACTTAAGGAGGGTTCAATATGTTAAAAGATCATCAAATTGAATTCTATGGTAAAATGCTGACAATTTATGCTATTGCTCGAATAGAAGGAATAGAAAGAGTCACATTAAGAAAATATTATGATATGTATGGAGATATTTATTTAGCTGTAAATAGATGCAAAGAAATAAGAGAAAAATTAGAAGCAACAAAGATTGAATATAATGGTGAAATGCTGGCAATTTATGCTATTGCTCAAAGAGAAGGAATAGGAGCAAGCTCATTAAGAAAATATTATGATGAGTATAAAGATATTTATTTAGCTGTAAATAAATGCAAAGAAATAAGAAGAAAATTAGAAGAAACAAAGATTGAATATAATGGTGAAATGCTAGCTATGAGAACTATTGCTCAAAGAGTGGGAACAACAGGAGACACATTAAAAAGATATTATGAACAAACAGGAGATATCTATGAGGCAATAAAACAATATTACCAAAAAAAGGATGAGTATGAAAGTGGTAGAATCGAATATAAAGGCGAATTAAAGTTCTTAAGAACAATAGCTAAAGATGAAGGAGTAGCAGAAACTACATTGCGTAGGTATTACAAAAAATATGGTAATATTGATAAAGCAGTTTATATGGCAAAAATCCAGAGGAGTAGAAATCAAAAAGTTACAATCAGAAATACAGAATTAAGTTTGTCAGATTTATCAATTGTTTTAGGAATAAAAGAATCTGAATTGTTAAATATGTTGAATTCTGGAATGAAGATTGATGACATAAAAAAGTTAGAAACTGAAAAACCAAGAAAATCTCCAATGTCAAATAAAAAATTAGTATTACCTAATGGACAATCGTTACTTGAATATTGTATTGAAAATGGACTGAATTTTTCGTGTATATATTATTCAATTCATACATATGGAAAAACAATGGAAGAGGCAATTAAACATTATAGGGAAAAGGGACAAGAAATCCCATCAAGTTGGATATATGAAAAGTATGGAATATTATTAAAACATTTATTATTAAACAATAACATCAATAGTCAAAGAGTAGTTTCGTATATGAGAAAAGAAAATATATCTTTAAATGATGCATTGGAAGAATATGTATTAAGAAAAAACTCTAAAGAAGCAAACGTGGATTATGATTGGATGCACGAATTATATAGTGTATTAACTGATGAAAATATGAAAGATGAATATGATGCCTTCAAGAATACATTTTATGTGACTAATCAGGAAGAAGAGTGTATAATAAAGAGCTATGATGAAATTGAAAATTTACAAAGAAAATTATTGCTTTATGAAATAGCAGAAGCATTTAAAGCAAATGTTTTTGAAGAAACAGAAAAGGAAGAACTATTAAAAATATATGAAGTTACAGAAGATGAAGTGGAAACAATATTTTTAGATTTTTATAATTACTTTGAAAATAAAATAAAACTTACTGAAAAAGAACAAAGAAGAAAGGAGGAAATATCAGATATAGCTAAAAAATGGTACTATCTTTCAGGAGATGAGAGAAAAGATATATTAGATATTAATAATGTTACTAATTATGAACAATCAGTAATTGAGAAACTGTCTCAAAACATTACAAAATATAAAAATATTATTAATGCGAGAGGTAATAAAAAAATGGAAGGAGTAAGTTTTAATGAAGAATAATAATTTAAAAACAGGTTATTGATATATTGTTGTTGTGTCAATGATGTGAAACAACAACATTCCTAAAAAAAGTTCAAAATATAAATTATTTTTTAATTTAATTTTGAGTTTTCTTTATTTCTATTCGAAAAGAAAGCTTTTAACTTACTTAAAAAAACTTTAAAACCACTTTGCTTATTTATTGGTTCATTAATTATAAAATTTACTTTTTTATATATAACAGTTGGAACTTTTAACTCTGATTCATTATAGACATTTTTAAATTGGATATTCTCTAAATCTTTTCCACTGTTTCTTAACAAGAATCTTATATATGCAGTACCAATATCTTTATGTTTGTATAAAAATTCAATCCAATCTTCATCAGCTGAATCTGTAAAACTGCTTTCATTTGATTCGAATTTCTCTATAAATAATCTAGAATATAGTTTATCAACACATTCTTTATAAAATTCTTCTTTAAATTTTATTTTTGAACCGGGTCTTTTTTGAACAATTTTTGAACACTCATTTTTGTAGTATTCATTTATAAAAAATGCTGATTTAATTTTTAAGATATCATTTATATTTGTTATTTGCATATTAGTCTTGTTATCATAAACATTCAAACTTCTTTCGTTATATGAGTATGAATTTAAAATTATATAAATTTCATTGTAATCCAACATATTTAACTCCTCAATCTTTAGAATATAATTAATTATATCAATCTTCAAGGTTTTTAACAATAATTAATTGAAGAAATTTTTATTTTATATTATAATCTATATGAGGGAGTAAATTAATATGAATAATGAACAAAAGCAAGTAATAAGGAAAGAAATAGAAGAACATGTTGCCCAAATTTCTTCATATAAAGAAACAGCAAAAAGAGCTTCTGATATGTCTGGAATAAAAAGATTACTACAATATATGGAATCTTCCACTGCTAGTAAAAATTTTTTTGATAATGTTGATGTAGATGATTTAATGGCTAAATATGAAGAAGAACTGATTAGAGTGTCCAAAGCACTGGGAAATTCAACATTTCCTAGCAAACAAAAGATGTTAAATTTCTTAGAATATATTAGAATTAACGGAATGTACGAGAACATAGATATGCGTAATTTTTTTATGTCACAAACTGTAGCTGCTATAAGTCAATCGGGAATTAATATAGCATTATTAGGTAAAGGTGTTTGTGCATCTCAGGCTAGGTTTTTAAGAGATTTACTACTTACTTCTGGTGAAGAAGCTATTACTAAAAAAGTCTATTTTATTGATGAAGATGGAATAATTGAAGACCAACATCTAGTTACATATGCATGTTCATCTAATAATGGTACTAATTTTTTTCTAGATCCTACATGGTATAATGGGACTATAAATAGCCTAGAAGGTTCTTTTAATTCTGCTGATATTTCAGAACAACATAGGTCTTTATTATCTATACTAGATGTAACACAAGAAGAAATAGAATCAGCTAGAAACAAAGTTCAAGAATATTTAATTGAGAGGTTTCAAATAAAAGATATTTCTACTCAATTAGGTATTGATAAAGCAAGTGATTTAGATAAACAAATTCGAATGTTAACTTTTATGGAAAAACATTTATCTCCAGCTAGCGGATCATTGAATTGTAGAAGTGTAGTTTTAGGAGATAGAGAAATAGAGTGTGGTAAACTATTAGAACTATTTTATAAAGCTAATAATATTCCTTATATTTTAAAATGTTCAGGGGATAAGTATAATTCTGCATATATTACTACTATTGATGGAATGGAATCTACTATATATCCTAAAGTAGCATTTTTCAGTGATAGGAACAATAATTCACTTTCAAGAAAATTGCACTTTGCAAAAAATAAAAAAGATGAGAATCAATATTTGTGGGCATTTTCTGATGAAAGACGACAACAATTTATGACTTCAATTAATAAATCTAGAAAAATAGCCGCTACAGTTATTGTTCCAGGACAAAAATTAGATACAAATTTAACAACAAATAGACAATTTGCTGACACATTAAAAGTTGATGTTTCTCCTGTTGAAAATTCTGAAAACACCCCAGCTGCTGTAACACAAATAGTTACTCATAATGACACTACTTTAGGATCAGATGAATAAACTTTAAAATGCACGTGATTTACGTGCATTTTATTATTATATTAATATATTTCTCTTGCTCATATTTTTGTATTATTTCAAATTTATCTATATATTGCTATTACTTCTAATTTGACCTTTTAAATCATATTTTATTTTATTAAATTTTTTTTTTGAGAACTGCATAGAAAAAGAGTATTAACCAAATTCCTTTGACTAATACTCTTTCAGACTTTTGCAATTTTATTGAGTTTCCTCAAAATTGCTATCGCATGGTCGAGGTGACTACTCTTATATCTTTTCAAAGTGCAGTAATATCAATATATTGAAACTTTGTGACTGCACTTTGACTGCATATATAAATTCCTATATTTTCATAAAACATTTTTCTTTTAAAAACTTTTTAATTTTTGTTTTATCTTTTCCCTCATAATAATTAATTAATAAATCTTTATATTCATCTGTTAATTCTGCTGGAATTACAATAATTCCTTTTCCCTTTGATATTAAATAATGATTTGCAAATATTATAGATGTTCTTTTATTTCCATCTATAAATATTTGTTTTTTCATAATATATAATAGAATTTCAATAGCTTTATCTATATCACTTATTTTTTTATTAAATATATCATCTAATTCTTCTTTCATTATGCTTTCTATTGGTAATTCAGGAGTCCATTTTGTTCCACCAATACTTACTGGAACAGTTCTAATTTTTCCTGCACTATAGTAAAATCCTTCTTGAACAAATTTATTTATTTCGCATAATAATGGAAAATTTGTGTCTAACAATATTACATTTTTATTTAATATAAATTCCCAAGCATGTTTCAAATTAACAATTTTCAAAACATCTTCTGAAGACATATTATTAATTTTTCCACCTTCTATAATACTTTCTGTATCTGCAAAAGTTGTTGCAACACCTTCTAAAATCGCTTGTTTATAAATAGTATCTACTAAATGTCTTTTAGCAAAATCTATATTTATTTTAACTTGTGGACTAAGTTCCTCATTAATATAATTAAATTGTTTTAATTGTTTTTCAATTTTCTTAATTTCTTTTTTTAATTCTTTTGCTTTAATACTATTATTCAATATTAAATTATATAAATTATCAGAATATTCTCCAACATATTTTGTAAGCAATATTCTATCTTCTCTGTAATGTACATATATATATTTATTAGAATTTTTTTCTCTAATCTCAACAGAGCCATATATCAAATCATTCAATTCTTTAGTTAATGTTTGTTTGCTTTGAAGAAGATTCATAATTTCATACTTTTCTTCCATAAGATCACTCCTTTATAAATGTGAAACTTTTTTAATATATAATTATGATTTTTGTTTCATATTTATATCATAACATAAAACTTAAAAAATGTGAAACATTTTTTGAAATATTTATAAATATTGTTTCACATTTTTAGAAATTTTATACAAAAAAATTCTATTATCTAATATTAGTACTATAAAAGTTTAACAAAAATGGTAGCCCAAAAAGTATACACAAAAAAGACTACCTTGAAATACAAAAAATGGTAGTATAAATTTGTTTTTCTTCATCAACATTGTATATTTTTGCTATGTATTTTTTGCTACTACTATTAATAACAAATATATCATTTATTGTAGTAATTCCTAATTTACGAATATTTTTAATATTCATATTATAATTATCGTTTATATTTATTAATAAATCTTTCATTCACTATCATCTTCTTGTATATCATCTATTTTCAATTTATGTCCGTATCTTATACTATTTAACTCTTCTTTTATTCTAAAACATTTTTCTAGATTTATGTCATATGTATTTGCAATCATCAAAACATAATATAAAACATCTGATAATTCTTCTTCTATTGTACCTTTAATATTGCCATCTTCCATTCTCTGATTTTTTCTTATTACTTCTGCTAACTCTCCTACCTCCTCTATTAATTTTAAGAAATACCTTTGTGTATTTTTCAATTCTTCTGGTTTAGTTCTCTTGTACTTTTCTTCTAAGTAATTTTGCATTTTACCTACCGTTAAACTCATGAAATATACCTCCTTTATTTTATTAAAATTAATACAGTATATTTAGTATAAAATCTTGATGTATTATAACCATATTATTTTTGACATTACTATATATCAAATTCCATTTTATGTCAATTTTTTTAAAATTCGCAATTTATCATTTTAACCAATGCTTATTTTAATTAATATATTTTCTATGTGAATTTTTTACATTATTTTGGTTTACCATCGCATATTCCATTGTAGTATCGATTTTGATATGACCTAATAATTTTTGTACTTGCTCTATGGGCATACCTTTATCTATTGCCATAGTTGCCATTGTTCTTCTAAATTTATGAGGATGCACTTTATATTAGCTTCTTTTTCAAGATTTCTAATTAATATTTCTACACCAGATATTCCTAGTCTGTTATATGGTTTTATTAATGAGACAAATAGTGCCTCATTTTTATTATCTGAAATAAATTTATATGCAGTCAAAATTGAAGAAAATCAATTAATTATAAAATTGACTGCATATTGACTGCATTTACTTAAAGATTTATAGATTTTATGGAAGTTTTAGAAAGGCTGAAAAAGTCTAAACAAATTGTGTGTAATGCAGTAATAGTCAGTATTTGCTCATAAATGCAAAAAAGAAGAACTCCTAAGAATTCTTCTAAATATGGTCGAGGTGAAAACATTACTAAAAATGCTACATTACTCTATATATCAACATTTTACCTATTCAAATTTCAATTGCGGAGCGAATTTGCGGATTAACAAGTACTTTTTAAACCTTGAAATTCTAACAAATTCTCCACAATTTTATCATTTGTTTTAAGCTGTTAAATAATATTCGTTAAACAAATTGTGTTTTTTCATATAATTAACAAAGTTTTCATTCTCTGAATCAATGAAATGGCGGTCAACATCAATATAATACTTATTAGTTATCTGTATGTCTGCATGACCTAATATTTTTTGTAAAACAATTGGTGGCATTTTTGCTTCAGCACATCTTGTTGCAAAAGTTCCTCTTAACATATGTGTATGAACTTGGGTTTTTGTTTTTCCATCTGTATCAACATATAAATAAATTCCTAATTTAATTGCAATTCGCTTTATAGCAGAATTTATTGTGCCTTCTGCATAAAATCCTCCAGTAGTATTTTGGGGGTTATAGAATAGTAAATTAAACTTATTCTTTTTAACATGAACTAGACATTCATTAAGATATTTTAAAGCAATATTACTTAAATGTATAGTTCTTCTTCCTGTTGGTGTTTTTGTGTCTAACCCAATACAATCTTTTCCATTTTCGTCTTTAGTAATAGTTTTAGAAATTGTAATTGTCCTACTTTCCAAGTCAATATCTTTCTTAAAGTCTTGAAAATTAGGGAAAAAGGTGTTATAATATGGTCAAATATAAAAGAGATAAAAATGTATATGATAAAAATAGGTTATATATAAGTAACTAAAAAAATAGGAAACTAAAGATATTATTGTGTAAAGTTATATAAAAGATGATAGCTTCTTTGAACTAATTAACTAATATGAAGTATATATTTTTATGATTGATATAAATTAAAAATGATAAGAAATATAGTATTAGCTAATATGTTCTAATACTATATTTTTAGTTGTAGAGAAAAATATATTTTGATATAAAAAATGGAGTATTTAGGAGGAGCAATGTATAAAGAATATTTTAATGAACTGAAAAGATGTATTGATTTATTGGATGTCAATGAAATAGAGCGAATTGAAAAGCTAATTGTAAATACTATAAAAAATAGGGGGAATATTTACATTATTGGTAATGGAGGTAGTTCATCAACAGCATCGCATTATGTTGTTGATTTTACTAAAAAATTAGATTTTAATGAATTACCTAGAGTGAATATATATAATTTGAGTGATAATATCTCAACTGTTACGGCATATGCAAATGATATTTCATATGAAGATATATATTTTGAACAATTAAAGAATAAAATCGTAAATTCTGATATGTTGATTGTATTAAGTGCATCTGGAAAATCAAAGAATTTACTTAAAGCAGCGAAATATGCAAAAGAGAGGAAAGCATCAGTTGTTTCAATTGTTGGAAATTTTGAAGGAGAAGTATTGAAATTTTCAGATTATAAACTGATTATAGATTCAAAAGATTATGGAATAATTGAAGATATTCATTTAAGTTTAAATCATGTTATATCAAGTAACATAAAGGAGGTATATAATCATGGCTAAGATACATGTTTTAGGAGCTTCAGGCTCTGGAACTACAACGACAGCTAAAGCTTTAGCTAAAATTTTAGGATATGTTCATTTAGATACAGACAATTATTTTTGGAAACCGTCTGATATACCTTTTACCAAAAAGAGAGATATAAAAGATAAAATTGAATTATTACGACAAGATTTACTAGGAAATGAAAATATCGTTTTAAGTGGAATATTTTATCCATGGGGTGATGAACTTACTAAATATTTTGATTGTTTTGTTTATGTTGAAACAGATAGAAATATAAGAAAAAAAAGATTAATAACACGTGAATATAATATGTTTGGTGAACGCATGCTTGAAGGTGGAGATATGCATGTTCAATTCAAAAGATTTTTAAAGTGGGCAATGAATTATGAAGAAAATACTAATGAAGACATAGGCCAAGAAAAAACGGAACAATGGTTAAGCAGAAGTAATACAAGATTAATTAGAGTTAATGGTGCAATGCCAATTGAAAAAATAACTAAAAAGATATTAAGTGAATTGGATTATTGTAGAGAGGAGAGATAAATTGTGGAAATAATAGGTAATATTATTTTAGGTTTGTTAAGTACATATTATATTGTTAGTGGATTAACAATGATAATTATGAGTTTAAAAACAATAAAAGATATAAAGAATGCTAAAAATTCAAAGATAAAATTAAAGAATAATTATTATATTATTTTACCTGTATTAAAAGAGCAAAATATTATAGTCGAATCAATTGACTATTTTTATGATTTAACTAAATATGAAGAAAAAGTAAAAGTTTTTGTTATTACAACTGAACGTGAAGATGATGAGTATATAAAGAATCCTAAATATACAACTTATGACATTGCCAAAAATAAAATTAATAAATTAGGAATACAAGATAAAATAATATTGCTCAAAGCCCCAAGAGAGTTTATAGGAAAAGTTGGGCAAATGAATTTTGCATATCAATACATTATTGAAAATAATAAAAATGGTTATATCGGAGTATATGATATAGATTCTAGACCTCCAAAAGAAATATTTTATAATATAGAACATTTATTAGAAAATAAGAATATTAAAACTGATATTTTTCAACAAGCTTCAAGCTATTGTAATGGAATAGAACAATTAGAAGGAATTGGAGGAGATTTTGCTATTGCGGATGCTTTTTCTCAAACAAGATGGGCTATTGGATTTGAATACCCAATATACAAAGCTTATTATAATTCTGTTTCAAAGAAAAAATTAAGACCACTAGTATATTGCATTGGACATGGATGTTTTGTTAATACAGAATATTTAAAAAAAATAGATGGATTTCCAACATTCAATAAAAATGATGATTTGTCTTTAGGCTATTTAACTTCAACAATAAGTGGAAGAATATATCCTATTCCATTATTGGATTTTTGCCAAATTTCAAGAACTGCATTAAATTCTATCAAGCAATATAAATTTTGGTTTACTGGTTCAAGTAAGTATTATTCAGATGTTAAATACTATATGTCGAAATACAATATTGAATTATCAAAAAAACAAAAATACTTATTTAAAATACAAGGGGGAATTAGAAATTTTTTATGGGCATGGCGTAGTAATTTAATCATTTTTAACTTGTTGTTAAGTATTTTATTAGGTTCAACTATACATATAACATTAAGTTTGTTAAGCATATTATCATATGTTATAGTACCATATTATATAACATATTTTGAACTTAAAAGTCTAAACAAAATGAATTTGAAAATTAGAACTCTTGTATTGGCACCAATCATATCTATTTTAAATTTTATAATAAGAGGGATTGGACCATGTATGGCAATGATAACTAATTCAAAAAGCAAGAAAAACATTGAATATAAAACAGAAAGGTAATTAGATTGCAAGAAATGAAAAATTTTTTATAACATGTATGCCTTTGAGTGAAACAAGAAAGGAATGAAAATTTTTATGGATAATATAGAAAATGAGTTGGATAATAATTTCTTTAAATATAAAATATTAACATATCCTGATGTCTTAGACAAAATGGTTAAAGATGAAAGTGTAAATCCAATTAATTTAGAGATTAATCTTACTAATATATGTAATCACAAATGTATTTGGTGTACGTATGGATATTTACATTCTAGTACAGATACATTAGATAAAGTTGATGTAAAAAATGTACTAGATGATGCTTATAAAATGGGAGTAAAGTCTATAACATGGACTGGAGGAGGAGAACCTTTAGTTCATAAAGATTTTTATGAAATTATTGAATATGCTGCTAAGTATAAATTTAAACAGGGATTGAATACGAATGGAGTTTTACTGAATGATAAAATAATTGAATGTTTGGCTAAAAACTTTTCATATGTAAGATTTAGTGTAGATAGTGGTTCTAGCGAGTGTACTAAAAGATGTCACCAAACAAGTGAAAATGATTTTGATAAAATTATTAATAATATAAAGAAACTTTGTAATGCAAAAAAACAATATGAAACTAATATAGTGATTGGATATTCATTTTTGATAGATCAATCTAATGTAAATGATATGATTACTGCAACACAAATAGCAAAAGATGCTAATGTAGATTACATTCAATTTAAACCAATAGTAAACTATTATAAAAGTAATAGTCAATTTTCTAGTAAATCAGCTATTTGGGAAAAAATAAAAGAAAATTTTTCAAAGATACGTTTAATGGAAGATGATAAGTTTAAAATAAGAATTCTTGAGCACAAGTTTTCTAATATTAAACTTCAGAATGAAAATTTTGGCAGAAAATATGATAAGTGCTATGGATGTGATTTATTAGCATCAATAGGTGCAAACGGTTCAGTTGATTTATGTTGTGCTTATAAAGGGTTAAAGCAATGGTCTTTAGGAAATATAAAAGAAGAGAAATTTATAGATATTTGGAATGGAAAGAAAAGACAAGATGTAAAAAGAGATATAGAGATAAAAAAATGTCCACCGATGTGTAAAGCAGATGAGATAAACAGATTGGTTGATTTTATAAAAAAATTTGATGCTAATAAAGAATTTATTTAGAAAGGGAAAGTATATATGAAGAAAGTTGGTATAGTAGGAATAGGAGGAGTCGCAAGTTATGCACAAATTCCAGCATATATTGAGAAAGGAATTCGAATTCAGGCAATTTGCGATATTAATGAGGAAATTTTAAATAAAATAGGAGATAAATATAATATTAGTAATAGATATACAGATATAGAAGAAATGATTGTAAAAGAAAAAGTTGATATTATAGATGTCGCAACACCACCTCAAACGCACTTGGATATAATAAGAATTGCTAATAAATATAATGTAGAGGTAATAATGCAAAAACCATTAATTGTTGATATAAAAGAATTTGAACAATTAAAAGAATTAATAAATGCTAATAAGCATCTAAAGTTAAACTTGACTGGAAGATATGTATCTGCATGGCAAAAAATAAAAAAAATTCTTAATAATAAAGAAATAGGAAAACCATTAATATGTACCATTACAAATAACGATTGGTGGGATAGAGAACCAGGTAGATGGGATTTAAAAACTAAAGATTATATTATTTTTGAAATGTTAATACATCATTTAGATTTGTGCAATTTTTGGTTTGGGTATCCAAAAAGAATTACTGCTAGAGGTGGACATAGTGAGAAACAATTAATGAAAAATATGAATTTTGTCAATGTAACGCTAGAATATGAAGATGGATTTATAGTTCAAATTATTGAGAATTGGTTGATGCCTGAATTTGATTTTGCTACTGGACATCCTTTTGAAGACGTTTTAATAACTGGTGAAGAAGGAGCAATAAAAGCAAATAGCGAAATAGTAAAATTGTCTAAAATAGGAGACAATGACATTAGGACTTGGAAATTACCAAGACCAGGACAAAAGCTTCCAGTCGAAAGTCTGGAAAACAATTGGTTTATAGATTCTTTCGGTTGTGCAATGGCGGATTATTTAGATTATTTTAGTAAAAATGAGAAAGAATTAGAAGACAAAGAATATGCAATAGAATTAACAAAATTAACATTTAAAGTTTCAGAGGCTACTAAATCAAATAAATGGATAGAAATATAATTGGATAGTGAGGAGAAATAATGGAAAAAATCGAAATGGGAAAAGGTGTGTTAGTACCTTCTTATAAATGCAATCAAAGATGTAGTTGCTGTTATGCAATGGCTGATATTATGCAAGCTAAACAAACAATGAGTTTAGAAGAAGCAAAAAAATCTATAGATTTTTTTGAAATGATTGGAATAAAAACATATACGATTCTTGGAGGAGAACCTTTAATATATCCATACATAAATGAAATAATTAAATATGCAATCTCGAAGAATATAACTTCTTGGATTGTAACTAATGGATTAATGTTATCTGATAGTGAGTTTGGAAACAAATTATTTGAGGATGGTTTAATAGGTGGATGTTTGAGTATGTTTTCTTTAAATAAAGAAATACATGAATCAATAACTAATGTAAAAGGAAGTTATGATAAATTAATCAAAGCTTTAGAAAATATAAAAAGATATGATTGGAAATTTTATCCGATGTTCACAGTTGGAGAAGAAAATATAAATACTATTATTGAGGATGTAAAAACAATTGCTAAAATGGGATATCGTAGAATTTATATAAATTATGGAATTCCAAATGTTGTGGAAGAATTTAATACAGGATTTGATGCAAGTCCTAAAGCTTTAGCTAAGATTACCGAGCAATTATATGATATGCAAGATGATTTGGGTGTAACATTTATATTTAATTGCGAAAAAAATAAAATACCGATTTGTTTTTTTAATGAAGAAAAATTCAAGGAAATGCGTGAAAAACATCAAATAGGAACAGGATGTGAACTTGTTCAAGGAAATACAGTTGTTATTGAACCTGGGGGAGATGTTTTAGGATGTTCACATTGGGTAAAAAATGTATTGATGAACATTTATAAGGATTATAGTAAATTAGAAACATATACAGAAGAAGAATTTTGGAATATTTGGTTAAATGGATATCCTGCTGAGGTTAGAGAAAAATATTCATTATATCCATTTGATAATTGTCAAAATTGTAAAACAAGAGAAAAAAAAGAATGCTTTGGTGGATGTAAAACATGGCATGTTTATGCTACTTTAGCGAATAAATGCAAAATTATATAAAGGAAATTTAAATGAACAAAGAAATAGAAAATTATATAAATAGTAAAGTATTACCATTATATGAAAATAATGATGAGAGTCATTCATTATCACATATTAATAATGTTATAAATTATAGTTTGCAATTAGGAAAAAAATATAACTTAAATGAAGATATTTTGTACACAATTTCAGCATATCATGATGTTGGAGTATTTAAGGATAGAGATATACATGAAAAAATTTCAGCGGAATATTTCTATAAAGATAAATTTTGGGAAAATAACTTTTCAGAAGAGGAACGCAAAATAATATATGAAGCAATACTTGACCATAGAGCTTCCAGTAAAAGAAATCCTAGAAGTATATATGGAAAAATTGTAGCCACTGCAGATAGGCAATTTGATTGCTTTGAAGATGCTGTTAAGCGTACATATACATATTTGATTAGTAAAAATCAAGAAAAAAACATTGATGAAATTTATGAATTAATTTATAAAGATTTCAATAATAGATATGGGAAAGAAGGATATGTAAAAGTATATGCCAATGAAGAAGAATTTGAAAAAAAATTAAAACCAATAAAAGAATTGTTATTAGATAAAAAGAAATTTATCAGAAAAGTGAAAATAATATTAAATAATAGGAGATAAAACTATGGGAAATGAAGTTCTTTATGAAGAATTTAAAAAAAGTATAACAAATAAAAAATTAAAAGTAAAATTGGATACATATTCAGAAAGACTACAAGAGGTTTACACAAATGAGGATATTCGTAGAGGATTATTAATGGGAAGCAAGATAAGAGAGATAACTCAAAGAATATTGTTTGAATCAGATGCTACATATATTTGGTTACCACCATTAGAAACAAGTATTGATGAATATAGTTCAGAAAATTTTGTTGCTAGAAATCCATATACGAATAAAAGCTATTCACTAGTTCAATCCCCTCAAATTCAAAAAGAAGCGGCAGCTACAACGATTGGTACTAATTTTAGGATTGTAGATTGCTATAGAGGAGAGAAAACGGATGCAACACATAGTAATATTTTTCAACAAATTGATATTGAATTTGCTAATAAACGTGAAGAAGAAATAAGAAGTGTTGCTAGAAGGATTGTTGAGACATGTTTTAGAGAGATTGTTGGAATTGCATTAACTGTAGATGAAATATATTCCTATGAAAATTTAGTTAAATTGTATGGCACTGATTGTCCAAATTTAAAAAATGGATTTTTAATAGAAGAAAAAGATGGTCGTTATAGTATTGGAATTGCTAGTCCAGAAGAAATGAAACAAATTTTACCATTTATTTCAAAAATACAAGTGTGTGAGATTCTAGGGGAACAGATAGTTTTTGTTGATAAGTATCCAATTGAAAGAGTACGAGAGATAAGAGATGAATTAATTAGTTTAACTGGAAAAAGAGAAGAAACAAATGCGACAGAACTATTAGGATATTGGGTTAGTGATATGCCTTATGCGGAATGCAAAAATGGAATAATAAAACCAACACATCATATTATGAGTAAACCTAAAAGTAGTTTAGAAGAAAATTTTAGTTTTTTGAATTTGACTGATGAAGAATTGTGTAGACTAAAATGTAACAGTTTTGATTTGTTAGTATGCACACCTGATAGAGTTGTTGAAGTTTTAGGTGGAGATGAAAGAATTAGTGATTTCAAAACACAATATGAAGCAATAAGAAGAATGGGATATGATCCAGAACAGTATGCATTTTTATTAGAAACTCTAAAATTTAATGATGAACATTCTAAAACTAAATTAGGAGGATTTGCAATCGGAGTGGATAGATTTGCACAGTTTTTATCTGGTACTAATAATATGAAATTTGTTCAATTATTTCCTACTAATCTACCTAATGGAGAGCTAGTACATGCCATTAGCTTAGAAGATATGAGTGAAGAACGATAATGTGAAGATAGAGGATTTCGTATATGAAGAAAACATATATTTTTTGTGGTTTTACTAAAGAAAAAAAGTTTGGAAACAAAATTAGTGCATATTTTAAACATGACATGAAAGAAACTAATAGTATAGTTTTTGTCCCTGGAGAATATAGGATTTCTTCCAAAACAGAACGTTTTATAGCAAGAGATCTTGAATGGTTCAAAGAAATAGGAATAGAATTTCAGAAAGTTTATGTTTTAGGTAAAGATATTTATTCTCAAGAAGAAATGAAAAATATTCTAATAAATGCAAATGTTATATTTTTGATGAGTGGATTTGCAGTTCAACAAAATCAATTTTTAGAAGAAAATGGATTGAAAGAAATTATTAGAGATGCAAATGGTATTGTTATAGGGATTAGTGCAGGTGCAATTAACTTAGGGAAAATATCCGTTTGTTCAAAGGATACCTTAAAGGGAATTGAAAAAACTAGTATTTATAAAGGAATAGGAAGAATTGATTATACTTTTGAACCTCATTTTAATATGGAAAGAGATTTTGAATTAAATCCTGAATTAAAATATATTTCTAGTAGAATAAAATTGTATGGAATTTCAAATGATATTGGAATAAAAATTTCAGATAATAAATATGAAGTAATTGAAGGACATATGTATATTATTGAACATAAAAATGTAAAAGAAGTAGGAGAATTTGATAGATGTTGTTAAATTATAAAATAAATAATTATAAATATATAAATAAAGAAATAGAGTTAAATTTGAAAACTAATATATTTTTTATATGTGGAAAAGAAAATTGTGGAAAAACAAGTATTTTAGATTCGATAATTTTTGCTATTTCTCATATAATTTCGCCAGCACAATATATATTAAAAGAGCAAATATCATTTTACAAAAACTTTATTTCAAATTTTGAAAAAGATGATAAGAGGTGTTTATTTGAAATAACTGTAGAAATGAACAATATAGTATATAAATATAGTTTAGAATTAAACAAAGACGAATTAAATAACATTAATGTTGACAAGGAGTGGCTAGAAGTAGATGGGAAAATTGTATTTAAAAGAAATGGTAAAGAAATTCAGGAAAGTAATATGCTTAAAGAATGTGAAATTGAAAAGTATATAGATGATAGTGTTCCGTTAATATCTACTTTAATAATTTCAAAGAAAAATGAAAAAGTAAATAAGTTATATGAATATTTAAGTAATATAGTAGTAATTGATAGTTCATTAAATAGTTTAATAATTAATGATAATGTTATTGAGAAATTAAATAAAGAAAAGAAATTAGTTTTAAAGGTTTTAAATAAAATTAATAAAAATTATCAAGATTTTATTGCAAAAGAAAAAAATATCATAAGCATATATAAAGATGGAAATGAAGTGAATTTTATGAATGAATCTTCATCTATTCAAAATATATTGCTTTATGTTCCTAGAATAATTGATGCTATAAAAAATGGAAGTATAATAATTATTGATGATATTGATAAAAAGTTTTCTAAAAAATTAGTTAATATCATAGAAGAGTTATTATTAGATAAAACAATTAATAAAAATAACACGCAACTAATTGCAACTGTAAGTGATAAAGAGTATATAGGAGAAAGTGAAAAGGTATTATGGATATAAATGAGGTATTATGTAATAATAAGCAAAATTATTTTAGTGAAGTAATTGAAAATTTTAATGAATCAGATAAAGAACAGATAGCTTTGGAATTAGAAAATATTAATTTTGATGAGTGCATGAATTATTTAAAAGAAAAAGATATAGAGAAGAAAAAATTGATAATATAAAACCAATAACATATATAGATCAGAACAACATTGCAAACAAGGAAAGATACTTTAATATTGGAACTGAAGCTTTGAAAAGAAATGAATATGCGATAGTTATTTTAGCGGGAGGACAAGGGACAAGGTTGGGCTTTAATGGACCTAAAGGAATATATAAAATATTTCCTGATGAAAATATTACATTTTTTTCTTTATATATAGAAAAAATAAAAAAAATTGAAGAAAAGTATTCTTGTAAAGTCCCCTTGTACATTATGACCTCAAAAAAGAATAATAATGAGACAGTAAAATATTTTGAAGAAAACAAATATTTTAACAGAAAAGAATATATTAGATTTTTTGTTCAAGACGAGTTGCCAATGTTTTTGGAAAATAAAAATTTAATTGTTGATGAAAATAGGCAGATTAAATTTGCTTCAAATGGACATGGAAATGTTTTTATTGCATGAAGAAAAATGGTGTAATTTCAAAGTTGAAAAAAAGAAAAATAAAATATCTTTTGATTACAGGATTGGATAATATTTTAATGAAACCAATTGACGAAGTGCCACTTGGTATTATGATAGATAAAGGTGTAAAAAGTATAGGAAAATCAATAAAAAAAGAAGATCCAGAAGAGAAAATGGGCGTCTTTTGTAAGAAAAATGGAAAAGTTGGAGTTATAGAATATTCAGAAATAAGCAAAGAATTAGCAAAAAAGAAAAAAGGAAACGAATTGCTTTATGCAGATGCACATTTGTTATGGAATATATATAGAGTTGATGATTTAGAAAAAATATCAATGAAAAAGGTTAAATATCATTTAGCATATAAAAAATGTAATTATATGAACAAAAATGGAGAATTAGTAGTACCAAATAAACTAAATGCATACAAATTTGAAAGTTTTATATTCGACTTTTTCGATATACTTAATGATATGATAATATATAGAGTTGATAGATACAAAGAATATGCACCGATAAAAAATAATGTAGGAATAGATTCTTTAGAAAGTGCACGCGAGAAATATAAAAAATGTTAAGAATTAGTTTAAGAGGGGGTAGATTATTGAATACTACAAATAATATAGTTATTACACGAACACCATTTAGAATTAGTTTTTGCGGAGGAGGTAGCGATTTAGAATCATATTATGAAAATAATGGTGGATGTGTTATAAGTACAACTATAAATAAATATATTTATGTTATATGCAAAAAAAATTTTGACGAAGATGAAATAAAGCTAAAATATTTAGATAATATAGAAAACATTGCTAGGTATAAAGAAATTAACAATGATATATTAAAGAAAATTATAGAAAAATATAATATTCATGGAGTAGAAATAATATCTACTTCTGATGTTCCAAAAGGAACTGGATTAGGCTCTTCAAGTACATTTACAATAGGTACACTTAATGCAATAAACGAATATAAAAATGAAAAAAAATTAACTTGTACCCAATTAGCAAACTATGCTTGGCAAATTGAAAAAAATACAGGGAATAAATCAGTCGGAAAACAAGATCAATGGGCTGCTGCCTTTGGAGGATTGAAATATTATCAATTTAATAAAGATGGTTCAGTTTATGTTGAAAAGATTGAATTAAAACCAGAGACATTAGAAGCATTGCAAAATAATTTATATATGATTTACGTTGGAGGAGAGCATAAATCATATGAAATTTTAGATGAACAAGCAAAAAGAATAAAGAAAGGTACAAATGTTGAGAATCAACAAAAAATATGCGACTTGGTTCCAGTCTTAAAAAAGGCACTATATGATGGAAATATAGATGTATTAGGTGAAGTACTAAATCAGAATTGGAACTTAAAAAAAAGTTTGGCTTCAGGAATATCTAATGATAGATTAGATGATATTTACAAAAAAGCTCTAGAAAAAGGTGCTACTGGTGGGAAATTATTAGGTGCAGGAGGAAGCGGTTTTTTTCTATTTTATGTTCCTAGACAAAATCATAAACAATTTGAAGAATTTAGTCAAAACTATAAGGTTCTAGATTTTAAATTTGAAGATGAAGGTTCAACAATTATCTATAAAGTATGAATAAAAATAGGTGAAGTTAATATGAAAATAGGTGTAGATATAGATGGTACAATTACAAATTTGCATAATGAAATAATTAAATATGGATTACAGTATAATGATTATATTTTAGGAAAAGGAATAAAAAATGAAAATGCATATAGGATTTCTGAGATTTTCGATTGGGAAAAAGATGATTATGTAAAATTCAAAAAATATATACAAATGGAAGTACTAAATATTATTAAACCAAGGGATGATGCTGTAGAATATCTTAATAATATAAAAAAACTTGGTCATGAAATATATATAATTACGGGAAGAAAGTCAACAGAGATGAGGGATACATATAATGAAACTCTGAATTGGCTAAAAATTAATAATATTCCGTTTGATAAATTTATTATTGAAGAAGCAAATAAAGGGAAGGCTTGTCTAGAAAATAATATTGATATTTTTGTTGATGATAGCTTAAAACATTTAAATAGGATATATGATGCTGGAATTAAAAAAATTTATATATTTGATAATGTATATAATAGAGAAAATAATAAATATAATCGTATTTACTCTTTTCGTGATTTGTATTATAATGTTATTGGTTAGTATTGATTATATGAAGAATATGGGGGGATAATATGAAAAAAATAACATATATTTTTAGCGGTTTTTCAGTAGAAGAACATTTTGGCAAAGAAGTAAGTAGAGTATTTCAAAAGGATTTAAAGGATTGTAAAAATATAATTTTTATTCCAGGAGGAATGGGAAAAAATAGTAAAACAGATAAATATGTAAATACGGATGTTGAATGGTTTAGAGAGATAGGAATTGATATAGAAAATGTAGATATTTTTGATGTAAATATGAATGAGGAGACACTTGAAGAAAAAATTAATAATGCAGATATAATCTTTTTAATGGGAGGAGATACAATTAGACAATTTGAATTTATTTCTAAATTGAATATATCTGAAAAAATAAAAGAATTTCAGGGTGCAGTTATAGGGGTAAGTGCAGGTGCTATAAATTTAGGAAAGATATCAATATGTTCAAAGGATATTGATGATGGTGTAGAAAATACAAAGATTTATTATGGAATTGGTAGAATAGATTACACTTTTGAGCCACATTTTGAAATTAATAATGGTGAATTATTAAAAAGTGAACTCTTTCCTGCATCAAATAAATTTAAAATTTATGGAATAACAAATAATACTGCTTTAAAAGTTAGTAATGAAAAAGAAATAGATATTATAAAAGGGGATTTATATATAATAAATAATAGTGAAGTAAACATCATTAAATAGCATGAAAATATTGAATAAGAAAACTGAACAAGAATAAAATGGCAGAAGCAAGCAGTAAATAACTGCTTGCTTCTGTTTTTTTGCTGTCATAAATGACAACGTGATAGGGTTAAGGTGTAAGTCTTTTAGGGTTACGAGACAAGAATGTCGCACTTCTAATGTTGGGAAGCTCAAGGAGTTTCATAATCAGACGGGACAAACCAAAACCATAACCACCATGAGGGACAGTTCCGTATTCGAAGAATTGCAGGTAATATTTGAGAGATTCAAGTAATTTTGCATCGTTCTCAGTTTCCTGCTTTTCGAGAATTTGTGCCTTCAAGACATCATAACGATGCTCTCTTTGAGCACCAGTTGTTACTTCGAGACCGCGATAAAGCAAGTCGAAGCTCTTAGTCAGTGTAGGATTGTTTTCGTGACGCATGTGGTAGAACGGACGAGCAGAAACAGGATAGTCTGTAACAAAGACAAAGTCATGACCAAATTTTTCCTTAACATATTCGGAAAGAATTTTTTCATCCTCAGGATTAAGGTCATCGTCTTTGGGAGACACATATCCACGTTCACGAATAATCTCTTTTGCTTTGGCAAGAGAAATTCGAGGAAACGGAAGCTTGGGTACTTCGATTGTGATGCCATAAAGAGCAGAAACCTTTTCGCCAAGTTTTTCTTGTGCCTTTGCCATAAAATAGGCAATCCATTCTTCTTCCAGTTTCATAACATCTTCATGAGAGTTAATCCAAGAAATCTCTGCATCTACACTAATGAACTCTGTTTCATGACGTGCAGTGAAGCTGGGATTAGCACGAAAGACCGGACCAATCTCAAAGATTTTTTCAAAACCAGCATTCATAGCCATCTGCTTATAGAACTGCGGAGATTGAGACAAGTAAGCCTTCCCTCCAAAATAGTCAAGCTTAAAAAGTTCACTGCCAGATTCACTTGAAGTACTCATCAGTTTTGGAGTATGAATTTCAATGAAACCATTGTTCATCCAATACTCCCTCATTGCATGTTCGATGACTGTCTGCAATTCAAAAATCAGAAGATTTTTAGGATTGCGAAGATCCAGATACCGCCAATCCATACGAAGCTCAGGAGAGCTATTGCTGTCAATCGGAAGACCAGCAGCAGCGACACTGACGACAGAAATGGATTCAGGAATGAATTCAATACCGCCGTTTTTCACGTAGGGGTTCAGATTTGCGATGCCAATGACTTCTACAGTAGACTCTACATTAATAGAATCAATTGTAGCTACCATTTCAGGATTTTCCTTTTAGAATTAAACTAAAAAAATACTATTCTCTAAAACCTTAGAAAATAGTACTTTTATATAATAAAAACTGCTTTCAAGTTCTTTCGAATTTTCTTGAAAACAGCTCTAAATATGGTCGAGGTGTTGCTACGACACCTCGAGCTATTTTCTATGATATTTAGCGACTTCTAGCGATTTAAACTTGCTTTGCGGAACACTTTTACGGAACATTTTGTATCTTTAATTCCTTGAAATTCCGTACAATTCTTTCGTTTTTTCATTAATGTTTTTCGCTATGAATTGCTAATTACTTTGCATATTCAAATATATTTTTATTAATTAGATAATCGACAACATTTTGATTCTCTGATTCAATAAAATCAGTATCAATATCAATATAATATTTCATTGTAACTGCTGTATCAGAATGACCAAGTATTTCTTTTAATACATTTGGATCAATCTTTGCTTCAGCACATCTTGTTGCAAAAGTACCTCTAAGCATGTGTGTATGTAAATCTGTTCTTGTAACTTTCTTTCCACTAGAATTTGTTTCTTCATATATTCCAATATTTAGCTTTAATCCTGCTCTTTTTAATGCAGAATTTATACTTGCCTCTTCATATAATCCATATTTCTTATTAGTTGAATTATAGAATAATAAGTGAAATTTATTCGGAATAATATGTTTTACAGCTTCTTCTAGTGCCATTTTACTTATAGCATTTAGATTAATAATTCGTTGACCTGAAAAAGTTTTAGTTGAATCTCCAATTCTAGATTTTCCTGAAGTATCTTTAGTTTGTGTTCTTCTAACAAATAGAATTCCTTTTTCTAAATCAATATCCTTTGTATAATCTAATACCAATGCTTCTCCTATTCTCATTCCAGTACTTATTAGTAGCAAGAATAAATATTTATGCTTGAATTTAGAATATTCAACATCATTTAAGAATTGTATAAGTGCTTTTTGTTCTTCAATTGTTAGTGCTATTCTGTGATGCCCTACATATTCACTTTTAGGCTTTTTAATTCTTTTATAACCTGCCATAAAGTTTTCTCCTATAATTCCTTGATGATATGCTTCTCCAAATCCCATACATAATAATTCATAATTCTGCTTTATTGTTGTCTTAGAATAAGATTTTAGCTTTGATAGATAATTTACAACATCATCTCTACCAATTTTTGCAATAGGCTTATTTGCAAATGCAGTCTTTTGTAGTTGTTTCAATGTATCTAATTTCCTTTTATATGTAGATTCCTTAATTTGTCCAAGTTTGAATTGTTCTTCTATCATAGGTTCTACAAGTTCTTTTAATGTTTTATTTGTTTTAGTTACTATTCTTGGTCCACCTTCTTCATCTAGCTTAAGTTTACTTTGAAGAGCTTTGCTAAATGCTTCTTCTTCGGTTTCTCCAATAAAAGTCTTTCTTTTTACTTTACCTGTTGTTTGGTCTCTTCCAATAGTAAGTAGAGCTTTGCAACTTTTAGATACATAGAATTTATCACAAGCTTTGCAAATATTATATTGTTTTTCATTGTCAATGTTCTCTTTACCAGATTTGTTTAATTCACATTCGGTACATATAGATTTACTATATTTCTTATTACTTCCAGGAATTTTCTTTTCTCTTTTATCGTAATATGTACCACATGTTATTCCTTTAAAATTCATCGTTTTACCTCCTTAAATAAATTTCAAAGGAAGGTTAATCTGATATAAATTTTATACATGACAATTATACCAATTTTATAATCAGATATCAATAGCCTTCCTTTAGTTTGTACTAAATTTCAGAGTTAATCGAAGGTTTAATTTTATATACATTTTTATTTAGTTATTAACTCTTCTAGTACTAAAATATTCCTTAAAGTTTTCTTCTGAAATCTTAAATGCTCGTCCAACTTTTACACAAGGAAAGTCTGCTCTGTGGAATAAATCTAAACAAGCTCTATTTCCAATCTTAAGTATTTTCATTACATCTGCTGTTGTATAAAATTTTGGATATGTATCAATTACTCTCTCTTCCATATTGTTTCCCTCCTTTCAAATGTTTCCTCACTTAGAAGCAAAATTACAACCTGTTTCACTAAAATATTTTGTAGTTTTAACCTTCTATGTATAAAAAGCTGAAAATTTTATAAAAACACTACAAATATTTTTGAATTTTCCTAACTTTTTAAACCTTCTAATAAGAACAGCACTAAAAATTTGAAAAAGATGACATTTAATTTCAATTTTTTTATGCTCCTACTAATAAAGGCAAAATGAAAATCAAAAATCTTAACAAATTTTGAAAAGTTTTTAAGAATTTTTTTCTCTGCATATAAAATCTCCTTCTACTTGTTTCCTCACAAAATAGTAGAAAGTTAAGTCTATTTATTAAAATTCTTAAACCTTCTATATATAAAAGCTGAAAATTTAGAAAAAACCGGACAAATATTTTTAAATTATTTTTAATATCCAAAATTAAATATTGAGGCAAAATAATAAAAATATTTAATTAATGAACAAAAAGAAGCAATACTACGCTATTTCAAGTAATTATGCTGGAATGAAGTGTATTGATAAATTTTGCTTTTTATGATATAAAATATAATTAGAAGAAAAGAGGTCTTAATATGAAAATACTTAGCTTGTTCAGTGGATGTGGAGGATTGGATCTAGGCTTCGAGAAAGCAGGATTTGATATTCCTATCGCTAATGAATTTGATAAAAATATATGGAAAACATTTGAAGTAAATCATCCTCAAACTAAACTGTTGAAAGAAGATATAAGGAAAATAGATGCCAAAACTCTTCCTAAGGATATTGATGGAATTATTGGTGGGCCTCCTTGTCAATCTTGGTCAGAGGCAGGTTCCTTAAAAGGAATAGAAGATGATAGAGGAAAACTTTTTTTTGAATATATACGTATTCTTAAAAGTGTACAACCTAAGTTTTTCTTGGCTGAAAATGTTAGTGGAATGTTAGCAGATAGACATTCTGAGGCAGTTAAAAACATTATAAAAATGTTTGAAGAATGTGGGTATGATGTTTCTCTTACTTTAGTTAATGCAAAAGATTATGGTGTTGCACAAGAAAGAAAAAGAGTTTTTTACATTGGTTTTAGAAAAGACTTAAATATAAAATTTGATTTTCCAAAAGGTTCAACAGAAGATGATAATAATAAAATAACTCTAAGAGATATCATTTGGGATTTACAAGATTCAGCAGTTCCAGCTGGAGAAAAGAATCAGCATAATCCTAATGCAATCAATAATAATGAATATTTTATAGGAAGTTATTCGCCTATTTTTATGAGTCGTAACAGAGTAAAAAGTTGGGATGAGCAAGCATTTACAGTACAAGCTTCAGGAAGACAATGTCAGATTCATCCTCAAGCACCAAAAATGATAAAAGTAGATAAAAATGATTGCAGATTTGTTGAAGGAAAAGAAAATTTATATAGAAGAATGACTATAAGAGAAGTAGCGAGAGTACAAGGATTTCCAGATAATTTTAAATTTGTATATAACAACACTAATGATGCATATAAAATGATAGGAAATGCTGTACCTGTTAATTTAGCATACGAAGTTGCATGTGCTATTAAAAAAGTATTAGTATAAAAGGAGATGTTGTTTTATGAGTAATCAAAGCAATGTATTTGGAAGAGCTTATGAATATATTTGTATTGAAACTCTAAATACTGAAATAAATAAACATAGAAAATCTATCATAGAAGATAGTTCTACATACGAAATAGCAAAAGAGTGCTGGAATATTATAGATAAAGAAACCAAAGAGACTTTTGAGCAAAGTGCATTAACAGCTGTATATTCAATTTTTGACTTAGAACCTATGATAACAGAAAAAGATGATGATTGTTTAGTATTAAAAATGCAGAAAGATCAAGAAGGCAAAACTGGAGATGTTAGAGACATTGTAATTATTAGAAATGAAGAAAAATGGGAAATAGGATTAAGTATAAAGCATAATCATTTTGCAGTAAAACATAGTAGATTAGGTTCTAAGCTTGATTTTGGAGAAAGATGGTATGGAATTAAATGCTCAAATGATTATTGGAATGATATTGCTCCAATATTTGAATTAATTAATTCTAAAAAGGAACAAGGACTAAAATGGAGTGACTTGGAAAATAAAGATAAAGATGTATATATTCCTTTATTAAATGCATTTATGAACGAAATTAAAAGAAATGCTGATAAACATCCAGATTTACCTAAAAAACTAGTTGAATACTTGTTAGGTGAATTTGATTTTTATAAGGTAATTAGTATTGATAATAAAAAAATTACACAAATACAATCGTATAATTTAAGAGGAACATTAAATAAAGCTAGCAAAAAAGAAAAACCTAAAACTATAATTCCTATTGCTAAGTTACCAACTAGAATTGTAAATATAGGCTTTAAACCTGAAAGTAGCAATACTATTGAATTATATATGGATGAAGGATGGCAATTTAGTTTTAGAATTCATAATGCATCCACATATGTTGAAAATAGTTTAAAATTTGATATTCAAATTGTTGGAATGCCAGCATCAATTATTTCTATAGATTGTAAGTGGACAGGATGTTAATATTATTATAAAATCATATATTCAACATAATTAACGCTCGACTTTTACAAAAAGTCGAGCGTTAATTGTTGACATTTATAAAAATAAGATGTATAATAATTCCATAATTATAAAAGGAGGTAATTATATGGGAAATTTAAAGTTTATAAAAGATAGAATAAAAGAATATAATTCAAATTACTTTATAAATGAACTTTTTATGGCATCAAAAAGTCTAGGAATTTTAGAAGAAAAAATTAAATCCTATAAATTTGATAACATACTAATGCCACTTTTAAACACAAAAGAAGCAATATCTTCAATGTATTTAGAAGGTACTCAAACAACAATGTCAGCTGTGTTAGAAGATGTAATAAATGAAGATAAGGAAAAGAAAAATGAAAAAATTTATAAGGAAGCTACAAATCACACAAAAGCATTACATTATGGAGCCACATATCTAAGTCAAAATAATTTTAATCATACTTTTATTAAAGAATTACATAGAATGATGCTTAATGGTATTATAGCTGAAAATAAAGAACATACATTAGGAAAATATAAAGAAGTAGATAATTTTATTGTTAATAGTGTTGGAACTGTTGTATTTAATCCACCACATTATACTGAAACAAAAAAATACATGGACGAATTAATAGACTTTATGAATGATACAAAAATAGATATCAATCCTCTAATAAAAACGGCTATAATACATTCACAATTTGAATCAATTCACCCTTTTGATGATGGTAATGGACGTGTAGGCAGATTGTTAATTAGTTTATGTTTGTATAAGTTTAATGTAATAAAAGTTCCATTTTTCTATGTTAGTGAAGCTATTAGCCAAAATAAAATTATTTATTATAACAAATTGACTGATTCTAGAAAAAATGACTACACAGAATGGATTAAGTTCTTTTTAAAGATGTGTACAGTACAAGCAGAAAAACATATAAAATATATTGATTCGTTAGATTCAATATATGATAAAACATCAGAAAAAATAAGAAAAATTATTAATTCCCAAAAATACGAGAATATAATTGAATGTATTTTTTCACAACCAATCATTAGTTCTTCATACTTAGAAAAGACTATAAATATTAGTCCTTCGCAAGCCAGAAAATACATATCAACATTAGAGGAAGCAGGTGTGTTGTCAGGCGACGATAGAATTAGAAATAGAAAATATTACTTTCTTGAGTTAATAACATTATTAGAAAACACATAAAAAAAAGCTACCAAACGGCTTGAAAGTTTGGTAACTATTGCATAGCTAAACGCCAATTTAGCTAAAAAGAAAAACCATATGCGTTACATATAGTCTTAATTAATCGTATTAAAATTATATCATATGAAAATTTTCTTTGCAATAGTTGTATGAAAAAAAGGAGAATATCATATGACAAAAGAGTATTATATATTTGTGAAAAGCTATAGACATCCTAAAACAGGTAAAATTATGCATGCATCAGAATATGGAAAAAAGGCTTTTCGATTACTGATAAGAAAATAGAAGAATAATTAAATACAAACACTATAAGATTTTTAGTAACGGAAAATCTTAGTTCTAATAATTTAGTAGGTAGGAGGAATAAAAAATGAATAAAAAAGTAGAAGAAGCATGGAATAACGCTCACAAAATTAGAGGAAAAAATCCAGAAGTTTATAGAAGAGATGATTATGGTAATACCATTTTTAAATCTTCATATGGAAAACAAAGTGATATGGGATGGGAAGTTGATCATAGACACCCTGTATCAAAAGGAGGAACAGATTCACCTAAGAATTTGCAAGCAGTACAATGGAAAGAAAATCGAATAAAAAGTGATAAGTATCCATATAAAGGATAGAAAGGAGTAAATTACTATGGAATGGCTATATAATAAAAATGGACAAGCTGAGTTATTTAAATATGATGATAGACTTATAAGTAAAACTGGTAAAAATCTAGCTTGGATTTACAATGGAAATATATATAATATAAAAAATGGTAAGCACATTGGTTGGTATGAAAATGGCGTTTTATATGATTCAAAAAATAAAGCTCTTGCATTTAAATTAAATTACACTGGATATTTACCATATCAACCAGGAATTGGTGGAACTCCTGGAACACCAGGTATACCTGGCACACCAGGAAGACCAGGATTTAGTGGGACTCCTGGTAGACCTGGTTATGGTGGATGGTCTAGCAGTAATATAGAAGATTATTTTGAAGTATAAAAAGATAAAGTGTGAAAGAAAATTGTATCTTTCACACTTTTAATAATTTATATATGACCACAACCTCTAATTAATTCTATCCCATCAACAAATCCATTCCTATAATATTTTTCATTCCAATAACCTAAGTAATCCATAAAATTTTTATCTAGCTCATTTAATTGCTTTTCAACATATTTCTTATTTTGTTTAGGAACATTTTTCAAAATCTTTTCAGATATTTCATCAATAAATAATCCATGTTTTTTATCTTCTTCATTAAGATAGCATAAAATAGTTTCTTCTCTAAATTCTAACCATTCTTTTAATATATCATCGTTTACTTCTCTTAAATTTTTTCATTTTCTATTCTCCTCTCACTCAAATTTTTATAAAAGGGCTTGGGACTTGTCCCATTGAACAGAATGGGGAGCAAGCAGAATTCGTGTGAACGAATTCATTGCTTGCTGAGACAGAAAATGATTTTTTCGGTCTCCCACATTCATTGCTTGCTAGGACAAGAAATGGATTTATAAAATAATTTATTGCACCTATTTTTGTACCTTGCGTTGCACTTTATGTGATACTTATTTTTAATTTATAGTACCTTTATTTGGACTTTTCTAGGTACATAAATTTATTTTATAGATTATTATTTAATCCCCTTTTTGTACTTTTAATTTCTCTTTGAATAATTTTTTAGTAATCAATTTTATACATAAATAAGTTCTTTAAGTACAATTTCTTCAGCTCTGTTCTTTATATTATTCATACATCTTACCCATTCCATTTGGTCTTTAGCTTTCAATTCTTCATTGACATTTTCCTCATCTGCTAGTTGTTTTATTATCTTTTTTACTCTTTCATTTGCAGCAGAATCTATATTCCTTAATTCAAATGGAACTGATCCATTAATCATAAGAAAAGTATAATAACCTTTCTTATGTTCTTTCAGATACTCTAATCTTAATAGTCCATATTTGCCTATATTATCTAATTTATCATCTTCAGCAGGTAAAGTTACCTTTGGAAGATAAAAGTCTCCTATTTTTTGATATTCTAATTCTTTTCTACTCATAATTTATTCACTCCTTATATTTTCTTTTAGTATGTAATAAATATTAATTAATTAATTTATTTATATTATATTTAATATTATTACATCGTAATTTTTCCGTTTCTAGAATCGTAAAATTTCCTTATCATGAGTCGTACTTTTTACGAATCATAAATTTCAACATGATTAATCTTTCCTACATAGATAATGTTATTTTTCTTAAAACCTGTCCTAATTTCACGAATTAATTTGACATTCTTTAACTCTTTGAATGCTTTTGTAACAGTCTTATCTGAAAGATTAAGCTTTAATCCAGCTTCTTTTCTTGAATATACTATATAAATATCTCCCTTATCATCAGTCCAATTATTCTTTATAGATATTGACAATCTATCTAGTAATAATCCATATAATACCTTACTTGCAAGGCTTAAACTCATATAATATGGATTATTAAATAGTTCTTTTGGTACTTGATAGAAACTATTTTCAAGATATTCATTAGCTTTATATGGTATAAAATTCATATCATTAGCCCTCCTTTTAGTGTTATTCGTTCAACACTCAAAGTAGCTAAATATCAATGATTTTTGCTTCACGGAACATTCCGGAACATCTTATTTTTGAATTTTTAATCTTACGGAACACTTTTTGGAACAAAAAATTAGAATTTTTTAGAATTTTTAGACATTTTTTGGAATAAATAAAAAAATGCTATTTTCTAAAAACTCTTAGAAAATAGCTTACTTAAAATCATTTGACTGTTTTTGAATTCTAATGAATTTTCCTCAAAAACTAGTCTTTTTTGGTCGAGGTGACAGGGATCGAACCTGCGACCTCATGGTCCCAAACCACGCGCGCTACCAACTGCGCTACACCTCGAAATTCAAACTACTAATATAATATAGCACAGAAAAACACTTTTGGCAATACTTTAGCAAAAAAAAAGATAAATTTTAATAGAAATATATTATTATTAAGAAAATATTTTGAATTATATAGAGTTTATGTAGAGATATTTTAGGTATATTACTTAAATAAATACGATAAAAAAGCATTTAAGTTGTCAGCTTAAATGCTTTTAAAAAAATATAAGGTTTAACGGAATCCACCGCCGCCGCCTCCGCCACCGAAGGAACCGCCGCCTCCGCCACCAGAAGAAAATCCTCCTCCGCCACTAGAATAGCTTTCTGCTCTCATTCTTGCGGTATTTGCAGCAGTTATTCCAGAGTTTACATATGAATATATAAACAAAAAGTCATTGTAAGAGTTGAAACTAGAATGTTCTATAATTTCAGGATATAAATCCTTAAATTGTTTAGCTACTTTTTGTGCAATACCAAGCATCTGTGCATATATTAGATATTCTTCAAATAAATGAACTTCTATGGCTTCCCTGTCAGATACAAGAGTATAGTCATTCAAATATCTTTTAAAGCCGGCAAGTTGAATAGCTTGTTCTTTTAACTTATCACTTGCATTATATTCTTTACGTGAAAGAAGATTAAATGATTTAACAGTATCTATAGATATAAGCCTTTCATTAATACATCTTTTCTCTTCATCTGATGTAATATCGTCAAAAACATTAAAAATTGTTGAATAGTTGTTGCTACACCAATTTTTAAATTCCTTCCTTTCTAAAATACCATCTTTGCTGGCTTTATACATTATATTAAATATTTTTTTTTCGTGTTTATTAGAAAAAGTGTGTCCTAAAGTATTAAAAATTATAACAGAATCTTCTTTTTTTATAATTGTGCCAACAATTCGCTTTTCCACCTTAACTAAACCACTTTTTATCCATCTTAAGATAAACGCACCTAATATATCGGTTCGATTTCTAAAAAGTTTAAATTTATTAGCGACATAATAGGCTCTGAATATATCTTCGTCACATGGGATATCTCTATAATATGGTGCCTCTTTTTTTTCTTCTTTAGACAGTTTAAAATTATATCTAGTAGTTTCACCATAAATAAGAAGTCCAATTATAATAAAAATAATAACAAAAAAGCATATCAAGAATATTGGTAAAAATACATCTTTAAAAAAGTTAGTTGAGTAATTGTTAGAAGAGCTATCGTAAGCAGTACTACCTTCTTTTGACATATCGTAATAATATTCAAAATCATTATCTATAATATTGGTAGAATCGAAAGATCCTAATGGAAATTTAACTAATATTGTCATATACTCATATTTTTCTAATGGACCATCTGACTGCATTTCTATATAGCCATCATATACATAAGCAGTGCCACCATAATTACCATATCCCCAAACATCAACAGTATCAGGAATATCAAAATCAGCATAAATTTTAATATAAGTTTTATCAATCCTGTTAGAAAAGTCGTGAGGAATTAAAGTCCAATAAACCATTTGAGCATCAGACAAAGTAGAGACAAAATTTGTAATAGTATAATTGACTGTATAAGTATGAGAACCATAATCACTAATTCCCCAACATAATTCAACTCCATTATCAATATAATTAATACCACATTTATAAGCTTTATCTGAAAAATCTGCACTAGTATCCCAATTAGAAATGGTAGAGTAATAGTCTGAGCCTTCTTTTACAGATAGGTTTATAATTTGTGAATTACCTAAGTTATAATAAGGATGATATACCTCTGTGCCACTATCAGAATAACAATTCCAAGTCTCAGTTATATTAGCGTCACCATTTTTATCTATGTAAATGTCCATAGAAATAGAATTGATAGAATTTGCTTTTACACATTTATTTAAACTAATAGCAAAAAGAAAAATGAGCCCAAGCAAAAAACATTTAAAAAACTTTCGCATAAAGTTCCCTCCTTAATAAAATATATTATTTCACAAATTAAAATAATAATCAATACCAGTATTGTTTTTTTAAGATATATATGCTATACTAATTAAGGTTAAAATTTATGCACCAGTAGCTTAGCTGGATAGAGCACTCGGCTACGAACCGAGAGGTCGGGGATTCGAATTCCTCCTGGTGCACCACAATACACTTGATAGCAAGTGTATTTTTTTTGAAATTTACAAGGGAGACAAAAAAAGCATAGAATAGACAAATGTTAACTAAAAGTGACAAAATTCCAACATTAGTTGCTTGAAATAAGAATTGACAAATAGTATAATTGAATTAGTCACAAGAGAATAAACACAATATAAATAAAAAATAGGGGGATTTATAGAAATGAAACTTGAAGAAAAAATAATTAAATTAAGAAAGAGAAATGCATGGTCACAAGAGGAATTAGCAGAGAAACTTGATGTGACAAGACAAACAGTTTCAAAATGGGAATTAGGACAAACAACTCCGGATGCAGACAAATTAACTAAAATGGCAACAATATTTAATGTAACAGCTAACGACTTGCTAGACGAAAATACAGAGCCAGCTGAGAAAGAATCTAAAGTTAATAATAATGGAAGACCAACGAAAATAATTATAATAGTAATTATATTAATATTTGTTATCCTTGGAATAGGTGCAATAACCATTAACAAAGTATTAAATAAATTTGAGAAAGTATCCAATCAGATAGTACCAAACTCTATAGTAGAATTATTTGAACAATATTCTTTTTCAGATATATTTGGTATGATATTTGGAAAATTTCAAGAAACAGAAAAAGAATATAACGTAGATTCTTTTAACAGTAAATTTAAAACATTATATTATGGTAGTACTGATGGATTTTTCATGAATAATTTTTTGGATACAGTTATTAAATCAAATGAAGAAAATCCTGAGCATATTATAACGGTAAACTTTGCAGATACAGAAACAAATGATGCCAGTGAACTTAGAAAGATGAAAAAGAAGTTTTCTAAAGGAACAACTTATGAAATTATTTATGAATATGATGAAAATGGACTAATTAATAAGGCCATAATTGAAAAATAAGGGGGAATAAATATGGATACAATAATATTGATGACACTTGTTGTAATTGCAATTTTAATTATTTTAATTATAAAAGAATATAATAAAATTATTAAATTACAAAACAAAGTAAAAAGTTCTGAATCTGGAATAGATATTTATTTAAACCAAAGATTCGATTTAATACCAAATTTAGTAGAATGTGTAAAAGGATATGCAAAACACGAAAAACAGCTTCTAGAAAATATTACAAAACAAAGAACAGAATATGCAAAAAATCAAAATTTGAAAAAAGCAGGAGAATTAAACAAGAGCTTAAATAAAGTAATTGCAATAGCAGAAAATTATCCAGAATTAAAAGCAAGCGAACAATTTATAAGTTTACAAAATAATCTGGTAAAAATGGAAAGTCAATTACAAGCAGCTAGAAGAATATATAATACAGATGTACAAAGATATAACTCAGCAATTCAAACTGTTCCTAGCAATATAGTTGCAGGTATATTTGGATTTAAAGAAAAAGAATTTTTCCAGATAGAAGAATATAAAAAAGAAAATATTAAAATAGATGGAGAAAATATGTAATGAAATATAAAAATTTTGATGATTTCTTTTCAAGCATAGATATAAACAAAAATGAAATGATAGATAATTGGGAAAATTTGAAAAAGAGAAAGAAAAAAATAACAATAATCACAACAATTGTAATGATAACAATTATTTTGAGTTTATTTTATTTAATATGTTATAATACAAAACTAATACGTTTAATAATACCAATGTTTATTTTATTTGTAATAATAATAATCAAATTAATAAATACAGAGTCAAAAATTTCAAAAGAGATTATAAAATCTAATCAAGAATATAAAGAAAAAATAATAGAAAAAATGTTGCAAAATTTCATTGATGAATTAGATTATATTCCATTGAAAGAAATGCCAAGTGATATTTTTGATGAGGCGAATTATGGAGGCTACTATAATAGTTATGTATCAGATGATTATTTTGAGGGAAAAATAAATAATCAAAATATAAAAATGGCAGACTTGTTGGTACAAAGAATTACAGTGGAGAAGGACAAAGACGGAAATGAAGAGAAAAAAGTTATGACTATATTTGGAGGACTTTTTGGAAAAATAGAACTTGAAAAATCAATTAATTCTAATTTGAATATTACTAGAGATTATTCATCATCAATTAAAAAAACACAAAAGTTAGAAATGGATTCATATGGATTTGAAAAAATATTCAATGTATATACAGATAATAACATAATTGCTATGCAACTGTTAACATCTGATATACAGGAAGGTTTATTAGATATTTATAATAAATATAAAATTGATTTTCATATAATTATTAAACAAAACAAAATGTATGTGCTATTTGATACGGAAAGCATGTTTGAAGTTTTTTCAACAAAAGATAATCCAAGTGAAGTCTTAAAGAAATATTTTGAAATAATGACGTTTATATATATTCTAATAGAAAAAATACTTAAAACAATAGAAAGCACGCAAATATAAGAAAGCTTTACTTAGCCTTACGGAAGAAGAGATTAAACTAGTAACAATTGGTAAAATTTTTTGCTCGATTATTATTGACTTTATTCGACCCTTGATATATAGTAATAATTGAAGAAAAAACAATCGAAAGAAGAGGAAATATGAAAAAATTATTAAAAGTATTACTTATTATAATATTAATATTAGCCCTAGTAGCCGTAGGAGCGGGAGTATATATAGTAAACAAAATAAAAAAATTAAATTATGTGCCAATACAACCACACGAAATAGAAGTAACAGAAGGAATAGAAGAAAACTTAGTAGAATATAGGAATATAGCGCTATTTGGAATAGATACAGCAGGAACATATGAAGGAAGTAGATCAGACTGTATAATAATAGCAAGTATAAATCAAAAAAATAAGGAAATAAAACTAGTATCTGTATATAGAGATACATATTTAGACATACCAAACCATGGATTAGACAAAGTAAACCATGCATATGCCTACGGAGGTCCAGCTTTGTCAATGAGTACATTAAATACAAATTTAGATTTGAATATAACAGAGTTTGCTACCGTAAACTTTACATCAACGCAAGAAATAATAGACGAAATTGGTGGTATAAAATTAACAGTAACAGATGCAGAGGCAACACAAATTCCTGGAATAGTAGAAGGTGGAACATATGAACTAACAGGAGCACAAGCATTAGCATTTGCAAGAATAAGAAAAATAGACAATGATTATGCAAGAACAGAAAGAATGAGAAAAGTGCTTACAGCAGCATTTGAAAAAGCAAAAACAATGAGTATATTAGAACTAAATACATTAGCAGATAAATTATTACCACTTATATATACAAATATAGAGACAAAAGAAATACTTTCTTTAATACCAACTGTAGCTTCATATAAAATAGTAGAAAGTAAAGGCTGGCCATATAAAACACAGGGAATAACATTAAATGGAGTATGGTATGGACCACCAATAACATTAGAAGAAAATGTTGTAAAATTACATGAAGAACTATTTTCAGAAAAAGAATATAAAGTAACAAATAAATTAAAAGAAATAAGCGAGAAGATAATACAAAAAACGGGGTATAGGTAAAAAGAGCAAGACAAATAGGGGGGAAACAATGAAATTATTAAAAAAGTATAGAGCAATGGTTTTATACATAATAGATATAATCATAATTAATTCTTCATACATCATTAGTAGTTGCTTAATAAAAGGAAACCCAACGACAAATTTGCAATACTTAAATATGTTTTACAATACAGTAGTAGTTTCTTTATTTGTGTATCTAATTACTTTTAATCTACTAGATGTATACAGAAATATAACTAGATTCGAAAACGGATTTGATTATATAAAATATATTAGTATGTCTATACTTTCTGGAGCAATATTAGTGCTAGTAAAATTTTTGTTTAAAGCCCCATTAATAGGCTATAGAGAAATAGTGCTTGCAACAATATTAACAGCTGTAATGGTAGTTTCATATAGAGTTATTATAAGATTTACATTAAATGAATTACATCCAGTAAAAAATGAACAAGTAGAAAGAAAAAATATACTTATTATAGGAGCAGGAGAAGCATCAAGTGAAATGATAAAAACTATAAAGAACACTATGAGATGTCACTATAATATAGTAGGACTAATAGATGATAATCCAAACAAAATGAATTATGCAATTTCAGGAATAAAAATATTAGGAAATAGATATGACATAGCAAATATATGCAGACAAAATAATATAGATATAATCTTTTTTTCAATAAGCAATATTGATAGCAAAAACAAAAAAGAAATATTAAATATATGTCAAGAAACAGGAGTAAAAATTAGAGTATTACCAAGTGTGTCTGATATAATAAAAAATAAAAACTTACTACAGAATTTAAGAGATATAGAAATAGAAGACCTATTAGGCAGAGACCCCATAACATTATCAAATGACAATATAGAAGAATTGATAAAAGGACAAACTATATTAGTAACAGGTGGTGGAGGCTCAATAGGTTCAGAATTATGCAGGCAAATAGCCAAATTTAATCCAAGCAAATTAATAATTTTTGATATATACGAAAATAACTTATACAATATAGAAATGGAATTAAAGCAAAATCATTATGATGAGAAATTTGAAATTGATGCAATAGTAGGAAGCGTAAGAGATAAGCAAAAACTTGAGCAAGTTTTTAAACAATATAATCCATATTTAGTATTTCATGCGGCTGCACACAAGCATGTTCCATTGATGGAAGTAAGTCCATTAGAGGCAATAAAAAACAATGTTTTTGGTACATATAATATGGCAAATTGTGCAGACAAATACAATGTAAAAAGATTTGTATTAATTTCAACAGACAAAGCTGTAAATCCAACAAATATAATGGGTGCTACAAAAAGAATGTGCGAAATGATTATACAAGCATTTAATAAAAAAAGCAAAACAGAATTTGCAGCAGTTAGATTTGGAAACGTGTTGGGAAGTAATGGATCAGTATTACCGTTATTTAAGAAACAAATAGCGAACGGTGGCCCTGTAACAGTAACGCACAGGGATATAACAAGATTTTTTATGACAATACCAGAGGCTGTAAGCCTAGTGCTACAGGCAATGAGCTATGCAAAAGGCGGAGAAGTTTTCGTATTGGATATGGGAGAACCAGTAAAAATTTATGATTTGGCAGTTAGTTTAATAAAATTATCTGGACTAGAGCCAAATGTGGATATAGAAATAAAAATTACAGGGTTGAGGCCAGGAGAGAAATTATATGAAGAATTATTAATGTCAGAGGAAGGACTTACAAAAACATCACACGATAAAATATTTATTGGACAACCATCAAGCATAACTTATGAACAATTGTTAATAAAATTAGAAAAATTGAAAGAAATAATACAAGATGAAAGTATAAGTATAGGCAAAATAAAAAGCACAATGAAACAAGTAGTGCCAACATACAAAGAACCAGAAGAAGTTAACAAAAAAATGAAAGAAAATATAAATGTAGCTGTATAACGTATATAGTTATTATAAATTACAAAAGAGGGGACGATGACCAATATGAGTAAAAAAATATTATTAGCTTCACCACATATGTCAGATGAAGGTTATGAACAGCAATTTATAAAAGAAGCATTTGACACAAATTGGATAGCACCATTAGGGGAAAATGTAAACAAATTTGAAGAAGAAATTGCAAATTATGTTGGAGTAAAAACTGGAGCAGCACTATCAGCAGGATCTGCGGCAATACACTTAGGATTAAAAGCATTAAATGTAAAGCAAGGAGACATTGTATTTTGCTCATCATTAACATTTTCGGCAACATGTAACCCAATAATATATCAAAATGCTACACCAGTATTTATAGATAGCGAATATGAAACATGGAATATGGACCCATTGGCTTTGGAAAAAGCATTTGAAAAATATCCAAATCCAAAAGCTGTAATTGTAGTACATTTATACGGCACACCAGCTAAAATGGATGAAATAATAAAAATTTGTAAAAAACATAATGTGCCTTTAATTGAAGATGCAGCAGAAAGTTTAGGCTCAATATATAATGGTCAACAAACTGGAACTTTTGGAGAATATGGGGTATTTTCATTTAATGGAAATAAAATAATAACAACCAGTGGTGGTGGAATGCTAGTTTCTAATAATGAAGATGGAATAAAAAAGGTTAGATTTTGGGCAACACAAAGCAAAGAGCCAGTGAGACACTATGAACATAAAGAAATTGGTTATAACTACAGAATGAGCAATATTTGTGCAGGAATTGGTAGAGGTCAACTAAAGGTTTTAGATAAAAGAATAGAGAAGAAAACTGAAATATACAATAAATATAAAAATGAATTAGAAAAAGTAAAAGAAATAAAAATGCAACCAATACCAAAAAATACAAAGCCAAATCATTGGCTATCTGTAATGACAATTGACAAAGACTCAAAAGTTAAGCCACTAAATATAATGGAAACACTAGAAAAGGAAAATATTGACTCAAGACCAGTATGGAAGCCAATGCATTTACAGCCAGTATTTAAAGAATATGACTTTATAACAGCAAAAAATGATGGAACATCAGTATCGGAGGACTTATTTAACAGAGGAGTATGTTTGCCATCAGATACCAAGATGACAGAAGAAGAGCAAGAAAGAGTAATAGATATAATAAAAAAATGCTTTGAATAGTGTTAGTAGATAGGGCCATTAAAACCAAAAGGGGAGAACATAATGTACGCAAAATACATAAAACGAATATTAGACTTAATATTAAGTCTAATGGCATTAATAGTATTAATGCCATTAATGATAATTATTGGAATATTAGTAAGAATAAACCTAGGAAGTCCTATAATATTCAAACAAAAAAGACCAGGAAAAAACGAAAAAATATTTACACTGTACAAATTTAGAACAATGACAGATAAAAGAGATATAGATGGAAACCTATTACCGGACGAGTATAGACTAACAAAATTTGGAAAATTCTTAAGAAGCACAAGCTTAGACGAGCTACCAGAACTAATAAATATAATAAAAGGAGATATGGCAATAGTAGGACCAAGACCATTGTTAGTAGAATATTTGCCATACTATACAGAAGAAGAAAAACATAGGCATGATGTAAGACCAGGACTAACAGGGCTAGCACAAGTAAATGGGAGAAATGCAATAAGTTGGGAAGAAAAACTAAAATATGATACTGAATATATAAAGAAAATTTCTTTCTATAGTGACTTGAAAATAATATTTAAAACAATAAAGAAGACAATAAAAAGGGAAGACATACTTATGGGCAATGAATTTGTTGTAGGAAAATTCATTGATCAAAGAAAAAATAAAAAAGAAAGGGCTTTTAAATAAATGTATATAAATGAAGATCATATTTTAATTAGAGACTTTAAAGAAAATGATATTAAAAACAAAATCGAATGGATTAACGATCCGAGGAATAATACTTTTCTACATTATGATATTCCTTTGAATTATAAAGATACTTTAAATTGGTACAAAACCAAAGATAAGTCGAAAAGAATTGATTGTATCATTGAGTACGATTCGATTCCAGTTGGACTAATTGGACTATTACAGATTGATAGAATAAATATGAAAGCAGAATTATATATAACAATAGGTAATGCAGATTATAAACGTAGAGGAATTGCATTTAAGTCCATAAATTTAGTCTTGAAATATGGATTTAGTGAACTGAATTTAAATAAGGTATACCTAAATGTGGACGCCGAAAATACAGCGGCATGCAGATTATATGAAAAAGTTGGACTTGAACAAGAAGGATTTTTTGTTCAAGATTTGTTGCATAATAATAAACTAATAGATAGAAAAAGATATGCAATTATCAGACAGAATTTTAGTGAGAGGAATTTATAAATGAATATATTAATATTAAGTGCAGGAACAAGAAATAAAATTATACAATATTTCAAAAAAGAATTTAAAAATATTGGCAGAGTTCTAGCAACTGATATGAGTGAATTAGCACCAGCAATATATGAAGCTGACAAATATTATATAATGCCAAGGATTGACGACCCTACATATATAGAGAAATTAATCGAAGTTTGTAAGAAAGAAGATATTAACTGTTTATTTTCCTTAATAGATCCAGAATTAAGCTTAATTGCAAAAAACAGAGAAAAATTTTTAGCGGTAGGAGTAACACCATTAATTTCGAATTTTGATGCGGTTGAATTAGCTTTTGATAAGTATAAGATGTATCAATATTTAGAGAACAATGGGTATAAAACTGCAAGAAGCTACATAGATAAAGAAGAATTTTATAAGGATTTGAATGAAGACAAAATTAGTTTCCCAGTGTTTGTTAAACCAATTAGAGGAAGTGCGAGTATCAATATATCAAAAGTAAATTCAAAAGAAGAAATTGACTTATTATTTAATTTATATGATAATCTAATGATACAAGAATTCCTTGATGGGCAAGAAATAGGAGCAGATGTCTATATAGACCCAGCTTCCCAAAAGACAATTTCAATTTTTACCAAAGAAAAAATAAAAATGAGAGCAGGAGAAACTGACAAGGCAAGGTCATTTAAAGACGAAAAATTATTTACATTAATAAGCGGATTAGTAGAAAAAATTGGTTATAGATATATGATTGATATGGATATATTTAGAGTAGAGGGAGAATATTATGTATCCGAAATTAATCCGAGATTTGGTGGAGGTTATCCTCATGCTTATGAAAGTGGTGTAAATTTCCCCAAAATGATAATAAATTCATTAAATAAGATTGAAAATAGCAATCAAATTGGAAATTATGATGAAGATGTTTATATGATGAAATATAATGAAATAAAGATTTTAAAATAATGTAGTAAAAGATCAATTTCATCACTATGAAAAACCATATATATTTTTAAGAGATGTAGATGTAGAACCACTATTATTAGAATCAGAAGAGATTTTTGATAAAGAGAAATATTTATAAAAAGGTGAAAATAGATGGATATTGTTATAGTGTCACAGTACTTAAGAGATATTGAATGCTTTGAAAGTAATAATAGTAGATTTGTTTATATTGCAAAATTATTGGCAATGTCAAAAAATAACAATGTTGAAATTATTACATCTGATTATAATCATACTAAAAAAGAAAAGTTTAATAAGATAGGAAAATTGGATGGAGTAAAAATAACAGCATGCCATGAACCAGGATATCCTAAAAATGTGTGTCTAAAGAGATTTAATAGTCACAAAAAATTATCAAAAAATATTAAAGAGTATTTAGAAAAAAGAAAAAAACCAGATATTATATATTGTGCTATTCCCTCTTTAGCAGTTGGAAAAATAGTAGCCCAATATGCCGAAAAAAATGGTGTTAGATTTGTAATAGACATACAAGATTTATGGCCAGAAGCATTTAAAATGGTGTTTAAAATTCCATTATTAAGTAACGCAATCTTTTATCCAATGAAAAGACAAGCTAACTATATATATAAATGTGCAGATGATATAATTGCAGTATCTGAAACATATTGCAATAGGGCTTTGAAAGTAAATAAAAAGGTAAAAAAGGGTTTGAGCGTTTTTTTAGGTACTGACTTAAACTATTTTGATGAATGTGCAAAGAAAAATAAAGTTGAATTTGATGATGATTTGGTAAGAATAGCTTATATAGGAACACTAGGGCATAGTTATAATATTCCGATAGTAATAGATGCTATTAGATACCTTAATGACAAAGGAATAAATAATTTAAAATTTATTATTATGGGAGATGGACCACTAAAAGAAGAGTTTGAAAACTATGCAGAAGAAAAAAAAGTGGACTGTCAATTTACTGGAAGGCTAGAATATGAAAAAATGGTCGGATTGCTATGTTCTTGTGATATAGCAGTAAATCCAATAAAAAAGGGCTCGGCAGGGAGTATAATCAATAAAGTTGGAGATTATGCTGCTGCTGGAATTCCTGTAGTTAATACTCAAGAAAATCTGGAGTATAAAAATATTCTAAAAAAGTATAATGCAGGAATAAATGTAAAAAACGAGAGTTTTATAGATACTGCCAATGCTATAGAAACATTGTACAATGATAAAAGAATAAGAATAAAATATGGAGAAAATAACAGAAAATTAGCAGAAGAAAAATTTGATAGAAAAAAAACCTATAATCAAATAGTTAAAATAATAGAAGGGAATTAATATATGAATTTATTACATGTATGTTCAATAACAAATAATAAAACAAGTGGTATATCCAATGTTGTGCCAGAACATTTTATAAACCAAAGCAAATTTGTCAAAGTAGCTTTACTAAATTGCAATAATACCCAAATAGAGAGACTAAAGTCAGAAAAAAACGTGTTTTACTATAATGAAATTAATAAAAATATTGATAATTTGCCGAAACCGTTTAACTGTCCCGATTTAGTTGTTTTTCATGGAATATATATTTCACAATATATAAGTATATATAAAAAAATATTAAAAAAAGATATTCCATATATTATAATTCCGCATGGCTCTTTAACTAAAGATGCCCAAAAAATAAAAAAAATAAAAAAAGTATTTGGAAATTTAGTGCTATTTAATAGATTTATAAAAAAGGCTAAAGCTATCCAATATTTATCTGAAATAGAGCAAAAAATGTCATCTGATTTTAAAAATGATAGTTTTATTATGGGAAATGGTATATATACACCAAGCTTAAAAAAAGAAAAATTCTCAGAAAATTGCATTAAATTAGTTTACGTGGGAAGATATGCTGTATATCATAAAGGGTTAGATATTTTATTAGATGGATGTAAGAAAGCTTATAAGAATATGATAATAAATAAAATAGAAGTCAATCTTTACGGAGCAGGAAATGAGGGAGAAAATCATATCAGAGAAATGATAAAGAAAAGGAATCTAGAAAGAGTGGTAAGAGCTCATGGACCAGTATTTGATAATCAAAAAATAGCAGAAATTATTAAAAATGATATTTTTATACAAACTTCGAGACTTGAAGGACAACCATTGGGAATAATGGAAGCAATGGCCTTAGGGATGCCGGTTATAGTAAGTGAGGGAACTACATTTGGAAGTATTGTTCAGAGTAATGAGTGCGGACTTGTTTGTTCGACTCCAGATGAAGTTAGTACAATACTTAATGAACTAAAGAAAGAATCAAAACATTTTTTAAAATTTGGTAAAAATTCTAGGAAATATATAGAGAACAATTTAACTTGGAATACTATTGCGAGTAAGTCAGTAAAAAAATATAAGGAGCTAATAAAAGATGCTAGATAAAAAAATAAAAAATATATTTCTAATAGCGATGATTTTTATTTCCATAATTTCATTTTTTGTGGTTTTATGCTGTAATTCTACAATTGAAACTAGATATTTATGCCTGTTGCCATTATTTTTAATATTTGGACTATTGGTGTATCTTTTAGCAAATAAAAATTCTGTGATGTATATAGGTTCATTTATTATCATTGTTTCATATTTTATTAGGATGTCCGTTGCACCTGCATTTATGGCAATTGGAGATTATTTTTCGACGAAAAGTTCAGAGTTAGATTACAATACAGCTATTCTATTCATGATTTATGAATTTATATTTGTTTTTTTTATACTATCTTTTTTATCAAAAAATAAAAACATCAATGCCGGTAAATGGAACGAAAGTACAGAAAAATCGGAGAACAATGAAAACATTAAATTTAAAGTTAATAAAAACATGAAGTTAATAATATTTTTTTTAATAATTATATGTACGCTTTTCTGCTTTAGATATCCTCAAATACTAAATAGCTTTAAGTTTGGAGTGTTGTCAAATTCAGATCTAATACAATGGCAAAAAAAATATAATTTTTCTTTGAATTCTATGCCTAAGTTAATATTTTATATGATAAGTTGGTGTATTAAAATTATTAAAGAAGTTATAATCTTTATTATATTATTAGCCATTAAAAATAAGAAGAATAGTAAGTTTAAATTTATATCATCATTAGCCATTATTCTAATTGGAAGCTTAATCAGTGATGATACTCTTGCACAAAATTTATATTTTGCCTGTGTTTATTTTTTATTATTAACTGAATTTTATCCGGAAAATAAGAAAAAAATATATATTATATTAAGCATAACTGTAGGACTGATTTTTTTCTATGGATTAATAAGTGAGAAAATATCAGATTACAACTATAAAGAAACTGCTTATAACATTGCTAATACATTGCAAGTGTATTTTACAGGAGTTTACAATGTGGCAGTTTCATTAAAACTAAAAGTAGAAAACATTTTAGAAATAATTATGGGGGATTTTTTAAGAAGTATACCACTATTTAAAACCTTTTTTGTTAATATGCAAACGAGTACAACAGTTTTTTGCAGCTACATAAATGATGAATATAATAGCCAAATAGTGCCATCGCTAGGGCAGTCTATATTTTTATTTGGAAAGATATTTGCACCACTAATAGCTTCATTATTTACTATAATAACTGTAAAATGTGAATCTAAAATAAAAAAAATAGATAATTATTTTGATAAATTTATTTGCTATATTATTATAGTAAAATTAGCATGTATACCAGTAATTTATAATGGACAGATATTTTTACAAGGACTCTTTGGTACAATACTTCCATTAGTGATAATCAGTTTATTTAACAAAAAGGAGAAAAAATATGATTGAAAAAAAAATTCATTATTGTTGGTTTGGAGGAAATGAACTACCTACAAAGGCAAAAAGATGTATAAAATCATGGAAAAAATATTTTCCAGACTATGAAATCATAGAATGGAATGAAAAAAATTTTGATATAAATTTTAACAATTATGCCAAAGAAGCATATTTAAATAAAAAATATGCTTTTTTTACAGATGTTGCTAGGTTATATATAATTTATCATAATGGAGGAATATACTTTGACGTGGATGTGGAAGTTATAAAGAAATTCGACAATGATATATTAAGTAATGAAGCTTTTTTTGGACTGGAGACGGAAAATACTGTTAATACGGGATTAGGATTTGGAGCTACAAAAAAAAATTGGATTATCAAGGAGATGCTAGATGATTATAATGACAAAAAATTCTTAAGTAAAGACGGAAAGATGGATATGACTCCGTGCCCTATAATAAATAGCAGAGTATTTAGAAAAAATGGATTTGAATTAAATGGAAATTATGAAAAGATTAATGATGTAGCAATTTATCCTATAGATTTTTTTAATCCATTAGAGGCTGCTACGGGTAGATTGAATAAAACAAAAAATACACAAAGTATACATTGGTTTTTAAAATCCTGGGTACCAAAAAAACAACTAATTATTAGTAATATTACTAAACCATTTCATCGAATTTTTGGTATAAATTGTTTTAAGTGGATAAAGAAACTCGGAGGACATAAGAAGTGAAATATAAGTATTTTCTGAAAAACTTAAGCATTTTTACAATTAGTAATTTTATAACAAAATTATTAATGTTTTTGATGCTACCTTTATATACTAGTATTTTAACATCAAAAGAATATGGCACTATAGATATGATAACTACTACAGTGAATTTAGCAATGCCTATATTAACTTTATGCATTACAGAAGCAATAATAAGGTTTACAATAGAGGAAAACACCAATAGAAAACAGATACTATTAAACTCTCTTAATATTGCATTTAAAGGATATATATTATTATTGATAGCATCTATTGTAGCTTGGATAATAGGAATTGAATTAAAAATATTAATTATCTTTAATATTTATTATTTAGTATATACAGTTTCATCGCTACTAACTTATTATTTAAAAGGGTTAGAAAGAATTAAAATAATAGGATGGGCAAGTGTTATTAGAGTTATTACCTTAATACTATTAAATTGTTTATTGTTATTATACTTGAAGCTATCGGTAGTTGGATATTATGTTTCACTAATAGTAAGTGATATTATTGTAATAATTATCTATATTTATAACTTGAAAAAAAATAAAGTTGTGGGGAATGATGAAAAAAATACGACACTAAAGAAAGAAATGATAAAATATAGTAAAAATTTTGTGCTAAACTCTATAAGTTGGTGGATTAATAATGCATCTGATAAATATATACTATTACTATTTTATGATTTAGATATCACAGGTATTTATTCTGTTGCATACAAAATTCCTACAATTATTGAATTTGTGCAAGCAATATATTCACAGGCATGGCAAATTTCTGCAATAAAAGAATATAACAAAAAGAACTCAGTGGAATTTTTTTCAAATATGTACAAAATATATAATATTATAATAATATTTACGGTATGCTTAATATTAATCTTTTTGAAGGTTATATCAAGAATATTGTTTGCTAAAGAATTTTTTATTGCATGGAAATATGTACCATTTCTTTTGCTAGCAATCTTATTTGGAGCTCTAGCAGGTTTTCTGGGTTCTATATATGCTGCAAATAAAGACTCAAAAATGTATGCCAAGTCTACAGCAATTGGGGCAATGACGAATATTATTTTAAATTTTTTGCTAATACCTAGTATGGCAGCTCATGGCGCAGCAGTTGCGACTTGTATATCATATGTAATTGTTTGGATATTAAGACTTATATTTATGAAAAAGTACATGGTATTAAAGATTAATTTGAAAAAAGATGTTACATCATATCTGCTAATTTTAGTAATTTGTATTAGTGTTATTTGCTTAAAAACTTTAATTGCAGAAATAATAGCTACTACTGTTTTGACTATTATAATTCTCATGTACAGAAAAGAGTTAGCTGATTTATCTAAATCAGTAAGAAAGGATTTCATGAAATGAAAGAAGTAGGAATTATGACATGGTTTACATATAATAATTATGGAACGGTTTTACAAGCGTATGCTCTATCAAAAAAATTAGAAAACATGCAAGTTATTCCGGAAATTATTAATTACAGACCTAAGATAAGAAAAACAAATATATATGATATGAAAATTAAATTTATATTAAAGCAGTTAATTAATAAAAATTATCAAAAGAAATATATCTCCGAAATAAGCAAGATAAATGAAAAATTTAGTAAATTTAGAAAGGACAGTTTATCAATATCTAATGAAGTTGACACTTACACAGAATTAAAAGAAAAGGCAGATAGCCTAGATAAAGTGGTTTGTGGAAGTGATCAAATATGGTCTCCAATTTTTTATGATCCACATTATTATTTGGATTTTGTGGATAATGACACAAAAAAAATATCATACGCTCCAAGTTTTGGAGTAAGTGATATATATGAAGAAGGCGTAAAAAAAGGAATAGAAAAATTATTAAATAGATTTGAAAATATATCAGTAAGGGAAGAACAAGGAAAAGAAATCATAAAAGAAATATGTGATAAAAACGTTGAAATAGTGCTAGATCCAACACTATTAATAACAAAAGAAGAATGGATTAAATTATTTGAAATCAAAGAAGATAAAAACAAGGATAATTATATCTTATGTTACTTTTTAGAAAGTAATAAAAAATACCTTAAAGTTGCTAAGGAATTATCTAAAAAATTAAAAGTACCAATTAAAATAATTCCAACCAATAATTTGATTGACAAATTTAATAAAGATTCAATTTTATTTGATTGTGGACCAAAAGAATTTGTAGAATATATCAGCCATGCTAAATGTGTATTAACAGACTCATATCATGGAGTACTATTTTCTATTAATTTTAATAAACCATTTGTGGCATTAAAAAGATTTAAGGAAAATAAGTTTTCACAAAATTCTCGAATTATAAATATCTTAAGTAGATTTAATTTAGAAGACAGGTTGTATAACAATAAAAGTCTGAATTTAAGTCCAATTTATTATAAAACAATTAATCGAGAGATTGCAATAGAAAGAAAAAAAAGTATAGATTTTTTAAGAAAAAGCATATTTGATGGAAAAGTAAGTAATGAGCTACTTATTACAAATAATTGCACCGGATGTGGAGTCTGTGCGGTGGTATGCCCAAAAAAATGTATAAAAATAGAGAAGAATGAAGAGGGATTTTGGGAATATACAGTAAATAAGGAGCAATGTATAAATTGTGGACTTTGCAAAAAAAACTGTGGTCAAGTTCATAATAATGCCATAAAAATCGAAAGACAAAAAATATTTAGTGCATACTCTAAATCAAATGAAGTTCTGATGAAATCATCTTCAGGTGGACTAGCATTTGAACTTTCTAATCAGGCATTAATTGATAATATGCCAGTTATTGGATGCAAGTATAATGAGAAAAATAATAGGGCTGAACATGCTTTTATTAATGACATAAACAATGTAAATGAGCTTAGTGGATCTAAATATTTACAGAGTTATACAGTTGATGCTTTTGAAAAAATTAAGAACCTAAAAAGTGCTTTAATAATAGGTACTCCATGCCAAATTGCGTCTATCGATAACTATTTAAAAAATGTCAATAAAAGAAATGAGTTTGTTTTGGTTGATTTAATATGCCATGGTGTTCCATCATATCTAGTTTGGGATAAATTTTTAAAAGAAAATGGCGATAATAGAGAAATTATATTTAGAAATAAAAAATATGGTTGGAAGAAAGAACTTACGGTGGGGTCAAAAAGAATAAGAAAAGACAAATTTTATAATTATTTTGAGAGTGGACAAATTTATAATAGATGTTGCTATGACTGTAATTATAGGGAATATATGTGTTCAGACATAAGATTGGGAGATTTCTGGGGGAAAAAAAGTAATAAAGGAATAAGTAAGGTAATAATTAATTCCGAAAAAGGGTTAAACCTTTTTAATAGCATAAAGGACAAAATAATTTTTAAGGAAGAAAATATTTCAGAATGTTTTGTTCATCAACAAAAAAAGAATGTTGCGTTTCCACTGAAAAGATATGCCATTATAAATGAATTAAAGTCTGATAAAAAATTGTTAACTGAAATTTCAAACAAGTACTGCAAGAAAATTGTTAAAGATAGCAATTTCAGAAAAAAATTTTATGGACTTTATAAGTTTTTGCAGAACAGGCAATAAATTTTTGGGTGGAATAGATCCTCTGAACTACGGTTCTAAATTGCCACATTCCTGCGATTCGAAACTCCCTAATTGGGATGCTGGTATGCAATTTGATTGTGTAAACTTATGCATTAAACAAATTTTATAATATAGAAATGTGACTTTTGACTAAGTTGCATTTTTTTATGTTTTGATACAACTTTCGACAAATTTCGCAATAAGAAATTGATATACTATTAAAGGGCGATATCAAATGAAGAAAATTCATGAAAAAATTTTATTTATTCTATTCATTATTACAGGTATATTATTAATAGGAGTAAGCACTTTTGCACATTCTGGAAGAACGGATTCGAGCGGAGGGCATAGAGACAACAAAAACAAAAGTGGCTTAGGTAGTTATCATTACCATTGTGGAGGAAATCCTGCTCATTTGCACACAGGTGGAGAATGTCCATACTCATCAAATACATCTAAAGGTAGTAAATCAAATTCAGAAGAAGACACAAAAGAAACCATAGCAAAACCATCTGATATAGAGGTAACAAAAGTAGAAATAAATGCAAGTACAAAAAGTATTGAAGTGGGAGAAAGCAAAATATTGACAGCAACAATATTACCAAGTAATGCGACAAATAAAAAAATCTCATGGGAATCAAGTGATGAAAGCATAGCAATGATTAATGAAGAAGGAAAACTAGTTGCTAAAGGAGCTGGCACTGTGGATATAACTGCAACAATGTCTAATGGCAAAACAAGTACAATAAAAGTAAACGTTAAAGAGAAATCGACAGTAGAAAATAATACTATCATTAAAACTGCAACAAATAATCAGGTGGGCAATAAAGAAGAAACTATAGGAGACAAGAAGGAAAAAGCAAACCCGTTGGCAGGAATTATAGGGTTAGGCACATTAGGCGGAGCAGGATATGCAGGATATAGAAAATTTAAAAAAGAATAACATTAATTAGGGACAGTCCCTAAATGTCCCGTTTGCACAATTTGGGACATCCTTTAAATTGTCGATTTTTGGTGTATGATTTTCCTTGTGCTAATTTAATGTATATATTAAAATAGAGATTGTAAAACTGTTTGATGTTTTACAGTCTTTTTTCATAATGTTTTTTTCAAGTTATTTCTTAGAGAAATGTTTTCTAAGAAGTTGTCTTACAATTTTTCAAATGTATTAAATCCAAAAAGAAAGTAGGTGATAATTTATCAAATAAAAAAGAAAAAAAGAAAGGATGAAGTAAATGAAAAATATAAAAACATTATCACCAAAGCTAGACGTTGTATTTCAAGCATTATTTGGAGAGGTGGGAAATGAAAGTATTACAAAGGGATTTTTAGAAACAATATTGGAAAGAAAAATAGATAGTATAGATTTAAGTAGAAATCCTATATTAAGAAGAGAGTTTAAAGATGAAAAATTAGGGATTTTGGATATAATTGCAAAGCTAGACGAGAACGAAATTTGTAATATAGAATTACAAATAGTAGATAAGAAAAACATAATAGAAAGAATCCTATATTATTGGAGTAGACTGTATAGTAGACAAATAAAATCAGGAGAAGACTATAAAATATTGCAAAAGGCAATAGTAATATTAATAACAGATTTTAAAATAGAAAATTTGGAAGAGTTAGATTATCATAGTAGATGGAAGATAATGGAAGACAAACAAGGAAAGAAAATTATATTGACACAAAAATTAGAAATAGATATAATTGAATTACCGAAAATAATAGGAAAAGAAAAAGAGCAAGATAATTTATTGGACTGGCTATATTTTTTGGAAAATCCTAAATCAGAGAGGGTGACTGAAAAAATGAAGGAAAACGAGAACTTAAAAGAAGCAGTAAAAAAATTAGATAATCTAAGTGAAGATGAAAGGATGCAAAGAATAGCAGACTTAAGGCAAAAAGCGATAATGGATGAGAAAGCAATATATGAAAAGGGACTAGAAGTTGGAATTGAAAAAGGCATAATGGAAGGTTCACAAAAAGAAAAAATAGAAATAGCCAAGAAAATGTTAGAGCTAAAAATAGATAAAGAGACAATCGCAGAGGCAACAGGACTAACAGAGCAAGAAATAGAGAAAATTCTCAACTAGGGACAGTCCAAAATTGAAGTCTTATGGCTTATTACATGTTGTCATTGGTTAATGTTGATTTTTTGGCAAAATATATAAAAATATCTTGCCAAATATTTTTTTTATGGTTATACTATATTCATATGAAAAACTAAGGAGGAAATTATGGAAGAATTAGATTTAAAAGAATTGTTTTTTATGTTTTGGAATAAAAAGTTAGAGATTATATTAATAACGCTAATGTTTGTAGCCGTAGGTATAGGGTATTCATATTTTTTTGTTAAACCCGAATATACATCAACCACATCATTGGTATTAGCACAAAGTTCTTCATCTGGGCAAACTGGAGATGGTGCTATTAGTGCAACAGATTTAACAATGAACTCAAAACTTGTTTCAACATATAGTGAGTTGATAAAAAGAAAAGCTATTTTAGGACAGGTGTGTGAAAACTTAAATATACCAGATTCAAACATACAAGAATTAAGAGGAAAGATAAAAGTTAATTCTGCAAAAAATACAGAAATAATAGAAATATCTGTAACAAACAAAGATCCTAACAAAGCAGCAGCAATAGCAAATGAAATAGCAAAAGTATTTGGCGAAAAAATAGTAGAAATATATAACATAAGCAATGTATATTTATTAGATAGAGCAGAGGCTAATGCAGTGCCAAGCAATATTAATCACATGAAAGATGTAGTTATATTTGCATTTATAGGACTTGTAATAGCAGCAGTTTATGTATTAATTGCCAATATGTTAGACAATACTATAAAAACTGAGCAAGATGTAGAAGCTACAACAGAACTATTAGTATTAAGTTCAATACCAAATTATGATGTGGAAATTAAAAGTAAAAGAGTAAGATAAAGAATACCAAAGAGAAAGGATTGAATAAAATATGAAAAAAGAATTAATAACTCAAAGAAGTCCGAAATCACCAATAGCGGAAACTTTTAGGACTTTAAGAACAAACTTACAGTTTATGAATTCACAAAAAGATTTAAAAACAATATTAATAACTTCTACGATGCCTGGAGAAGGCAAAAGTTGGATATCCTCTAACTTAGCTGTAACTTTTGCACAAGCAGGCAAAAAAGTTGTATTAGTTGATGCAGATATGAGAAAAGGCAGATTAGCAACAATGTTTTCTGTAAATTCAACACCAGGACTATCAAATTATCTATCTGGAGTAGATGAAAGAGGGAAAAAAATAGACATACTAAAATATGTAACAACTACGGAAATAGATAATTTATATATTATACCTTCTGGAAATGTTCCACCAAATCCATCTGAATTGTTAGCATCGGAAAAGACGGAAGAAATGTTGGAAAAATTAAAGAAAACTTTTGACATTGTTATATTAGATGGAACACCAGCTTTACTAGTTACAGATGCATTGATATTGGCAAGATTAGCAGACACAACAACAATAGTAACTGCATATAAATCAACAAAAAAGGAAGATTTAGCAAAAGTAAAAAAATCAATAGAAAATGTTGGTGGTAAAATAGCAGGAGTTATTATAAACAAAATTCCTATTAAACCAGAAGAATATAAATCTACATATTATTATGGCTCAACAACATCAGTAGAGCCAACAAGAAGACATCAAAAGGCAGATTATCAATTTGAAACAACGGGGAATATAGAAGAAAATAAAAAACAAGAGATAACAGAACAGTTAAATGAATATTTAAAGAATAAATAGAGGTTTGAAATGATTGATATACATTCACATATTATTCCGAATGTAGATGACGGTGCAAGAAGTGTAGAAGAGACTTTTAACATTTTAAAAGAGGCACAAGAAGCAGGCTTTACAGATGTTATTTTAACTTCACACTTTCTTTTAAATTATTACGAAACTAACGCACAAGAATTAATATTTTGGAAGGAAAAATTACAAGAAGTACTGAAAAAGCAAGGAACTAAAATAAATTTACACTCTGGAATGGAAATATATATAACTAATCAAATGGAAGAATTATTGGAAAACAAAAAAATATTAACACTTGCAAATAGCAGATATATGTTAATTGAGCTACCATTAGCAACAAATGTTAAATATTTTGACTATGTTGTATATTATTTAGAAGCAAAGGGAATAAAGCCAATAATTGCTCACCCTGAAAGGTATAAGTGTGTACAAAAAGATCCAGATATTGTCGAAGAATACATTGAAAAGGGATGCTTGATTCAATGCAATTATGGAAGTATTGTAAATTTATATGGACGTGAAGCTGAAAAAACTATTAAAACACTATTGAAAAAAAATCAAGTACATTTTTTAGGAAGCGATGTGCATAGGGAAAATGGAACTTATTTAATTATTTTAGATGCGATTAAAAAAATAAGAAAGATAATAGGAGAAAACAAAATTAATGAGCTTACAACAATAAATCCAAAAAAAATATTGCAAAATGAAGAGTGGCAATATTAATTATTAACAATTTAGAAAGGAATGTTAATAAAATATGAGAAAAATTAAAGTAATAGGTGTTATAATTCTGCTAATTTTCATTTTATCAACAAATGTAAAAGCATTAACAGAAAAAATAGAAAATGAAGAATCTAATATAACAGAAAAGATAGTAGATGAAAACAATACAAGCGAAAATATTACGGAGGAAAATGATACACAGGAAAATGTGACAGAACCAGAGCAAAATCACGAAGAAGAAAACAATTATTATGAGCCTGAGTATCCAAGCTACAATCCACCACGATATGAAGAAAGTAAATCTGAAAATGCGAATTTAAGAATAATAAAAATTGAGAATATGGAGCCAGAGTTTGATAAGGATACTACAGAATATTATTTAACAGTAGATTTAAATACCGAAAAAATAGATATAGAAACATATACAGACAGTGAAAAGGCAAAAGTAGCAATATATGGAAACGAGAATTTAAAAGAAGGAAAGAATACAATAGAAATAGTTGTTACAGCGGAAGCAGGAAATCAGAAAACATATTATATATATGTAACAAAAATTGATAATGCAAAAATGGCAAATGCTAATTTACAAACTTTAGAGATAGAGGGTGCAAGCATATCTCCAAAATTCAAAAACAATATATATAGCTACAATGTAACAATTGACAAAAATACAAAAAAATTAAATATTTTAGCAAAACCTGAAAATGAGAAAAGTAAAATAGAAATTGTTGGAAACTCCAATTTAAAAGAAGGAGAAAATATTATAAAAATAATAGTAACTGCCGAAGATGGAACAACAACAAGAACATATAAAATCAATGCGTATACTTCGCTAAATGACATTCAAGTTCAAGAGGAAGACAAAAAACCTGCAATTGTTGTTTTAGGAATACTTGGAATTACTATATTAATAATGGGAATAATAGTAATAACAAAAAATAAGAAAATATAACAGCTGTAATTTCTTAAGGGGGGGATACAAATGATAAAAATGTATAATACAGATATTAATACAAACATCACAGAGGAAACCAAAGACCTAAAAAAAGGTAATTGGATTAACATGATATCCCCGACAGAAGAAGAAATTCAACGTGTGTGTGCAGCACTTCAAATTAAACAAGACTTTATAAGATATTCTTTAGATGAAGAGGAAAAAGCTAGAATAGACACAGAAGATGATGACAATACAACATTATATATAATAGACATTCCTGTTATAGAAAGTGACAGAACTAGAAGAGTGTACGTAACAATGCCAATAGGTGTGATTTTTGTAAGAGATGATTATATAATTACAGTATCACAAAAAAATAATGATATTATTAAAGATATAAAAACAGAAAATGTTATAACATATAAGAAAAGTAGATTTTTATTACAAATATTATATGCAAACTCAAAAAAATTTTTAAGCCTATTATATAAGATAAATAAAGAATTAGAAAGTACAGAAAATAAACTAAAAAATTCTTTGCAAAATGAAGGGCTACTAAAAATGTTAGATCTAGAGAAGAGCTTGGTTTACTTTACAACATCTTTAAAATCTAATGAAGTTGTAATGGAAAAAACAACAAGAGGGAAAATTATAAAATTGTATGAAGAAGATGAAGACTTGCTAGAAGATGCTATTATAGAGAATAAGCAGGCTATAGAGATGGCAAAAATATATAGTGATATTTTAAGTGGTACAATGGATACATATGCTTCAATAATTTCTAATAACTTAAATGCGGTAATGAAAATATTAACATCTGTAACATTTATACTTGCCATACCAACATTAATAGCAAGTATATGGGGAATGAATGTAGAACTTCCATTTCAAAGAGAACCACTAGGATTTTTAATAATTACAGTTTTTTCTATAATAATGTGCATAGTTGCAACAATATGGTTAAAACGAAAGCGTATGCTAAATTAAAAGACACACACATACAGTGTGTTTTTTGACATATACTGGAAAGTATTGTATAATTAGTGATAGGTTAAAATACAAGGAGGATTTAAAATGTTAAATGCAGTAGGAGTAACAATTAGATTTGGAAAAAGAACATTGTTTGAAGATGTAAATATAAAATTTAATAAAGGATGCTGTTATGGAATAATAGGTGCAAATGGATCTGGGAAATCAACCTTTTTAAAAGTTTTATCTGGTGAGCTAGAGCCAAGCAAAGGAGAAGTTACAAAGGAAAAAACAGAAAGGCTATCTGTTTTAAAACAAGACCACTTTGCATATGAAGATTTTTCAGTTATTGATACAGTTATAATGGGAAATGAAGAACTGTATAAAATTAGACAAGAAAAAGATGCAATATATGCAAAGCCTGATTTTTCAGAAGAAGATGGAATGAAAGCGGCAAAGTTGGAAGAGAGATTTGCTGAACTTGATGGATGGAATTCAGAGGCAGATGCTAGTCAACTATTAAATGAATTGGGAATAGAAACAGAAAATCATTATAAAAAAATGTCTGAATTAGAAGGAAAAGAAAAAGTAAAAGTTCTTTTAGCTCAAGCATTATTCGGCAATCCAGATATACTACTATTAGATGAGCCAACAAATGACTTGGATTTAAAAACTATCAACTGGTTAGAAGAGTTTTTAATTAATTTTGAAAACACAGTAATAGTTGTATCACATGATAGGTACTTTTTAAATAAGGTATGCACACACATAGCAGATGTGGATTTTGGAAAGATAAAAGTTTATCCTGGTAATTACGATTTCTGGTATGAATCTAGTCAATTAGCATTAAAACAAATGAAAGAAGCAAATAAGAAAAAAGAAGAGAAGATAAAAGAATTGCAAGCATTTATAGCAAGATTTAGTGCAAACGCATCAAAATCAAAACAAGCTACATCAAGAAAAAAATCTTTAGAAAAGATAGAGTTAGACGAAATTAAACCATCGAATAGAAGATATCCATACATAGATTTTAAACCAGATAGAGAACCAGGAAAGGAAATTTTACAAGTAAAAAACATATCTAAAACTATAAATGGAGAAAAAATATTGAATAATGTATCATTTACAGTAAAGAATGGAGATAAAATTGCATTTTTAGCAGATAATGAAAATGCAAAAACTGTGTTATTTCAAATAATTGCCGGGGAACTGGAGCCAGATGCAGGGAGTCTTATTTGGGGTACAACAATTACACAAAGCTATTTCCCTAAGGACAATAACTATTTATTTGATGTAGATTTGAATATAACAGATTGGCTAAGACAGTATTCAAAAGACCCAGATGAAACATATGTAAGAAGCTTTTTAGGAAGGATGTTGTTTTCTGGTGAGGAAGCATTAAAAAAAGTTGCAGTTTTATCTGGAGGAGAAAAAGTAAGATGTGTTTTATCTAAAATAATGTTATCTGGTGCCAACTTTTTAATAATGGACGAACCAACTAACCATCTAGATATGGAAAGTATAACGGCATTAAATGAAGGAATGACACGATTTAAGGGAAATATGTTATTCACATCACATGACCACCAACTAATGCAAACAGTAGCAAATAGAATAATAGATATAAAGCAAGATAAAACAATAGATAGAGAAGTAACATATAATGAATATTTAGGAATAGAATAACCATAGTAGAAATTAATGTATTTTTCTTGACAAATCTGGAATACGGCATTATAATAATACTTGTTCTAAGATTTGCTCAAGAAAATATGCGCCATTAGCTCAGTTGGTAGAGCAGCAGACTCTTAATCTGATGGTCGGAGGTTCGACTCCTCTATGGCGCACCAAATGCAATCTTTGTATTTGAATTTATAAAACATTGATTATAAATCCCAGTTGTTATATTTCAACTGGGATTCTTTAAAAACGGGAGTCAGTATGTTAAAAAAAGAAAAATTTATGAAAGAAGCGATAAAACAGGCTAAAAAAGCATATGACAAAGAAGAAATACCAGTAGGTGCTGTAATAGTAAAAGATGGAAAGATTATAGCAAGGGGTTATAATAAAAAAGAAGAAAAGAAAGATACCACACAGCATGCAGAAATTATAGCAATTCAGAAGGCAAGTAGAAAAATAGGTGCTTGGAGATTGCAAGATTGTGAAATGTATGTTACACTAGAGCCATGTGCAATGTGTACAGGAGCATTAATACAGGCAAGGTTGAAAAGGGTATATATAGGAACAATGGATCCAAAAACAGGAGCTTGTGGGTCGGTACTTAATTTGTTAGAAGATTACAAATTTAACCATAAAGTAGAAGTTGAAACAAACATAATGCAAAAAGAATGTGAAAAAATATTAAAAGATTTTTTTAAATATTTAAGAAGCAAAAAATAATAATTTTAATGGAGTGGTATCGAAGTGGTCATAACGAGGCTGATTCGAAATCAGTTAGTCTGCGAAAACAGGCACGTGGGTTCGAATCCCACCCACTCCGCCAATAATACAAGGAGGAAAAATGGAAACTGATAAAAGGAAACAAACCATAAAGTTTTATGTGGCTGTTACAGTATTAGTTTTAATATTAATAATTATAGCAATAATAATGATAAAATACGAGGTAGAAGGCGAGCAAAATATGCCATTTAAATTATCAAAAATAATAGTTGTTAGCACGGCCGAAGGAGTAGAACAACAAGGAACAGATAAAAAATGGGCATTTAACATATTTCAAAATAATGACATATATTTTTATATAGACAAAAACAATGAATATAAATCAGAAAAACAAATGTATATAGACAGTGTTAGTATAGAAAATATTGAAGTTATAAATTCTCCTCAGATCGGCGAGATTAAGGCATATATGCCAAATAGTTCAGAAGGAAGAATGTATAGCTATGCAGAAGATTCTATTGTAGATGAAGTTCTAAAGTATAATGGAGCAACACGTAGCGATTCTAGAAATTTGAAAATTGGAAATCAAGGTGGCAATATAGCAATAAGATTTAGTAATACGGGAATAGGAAAATATGAATCTAATGATGATGAACAAATTGTACATGATGGAACATTAATAAAAAAACTCGAAAAAACTACAGATGATATTAAGTTTACGGTTAACTTTGATTTTATAATAGTTATAAATAAAAACAAATACAAAGCAAAAATTACATTAGACTTGCCATGTGGAGATATTGTAGAAAATGGAACAGCTAATTACGAAAAATCAGATATGAAAGATATTATATTTAAAAGAGAAAAATAAAAGAAAGAAGGAATAAAATGAAAAGAATTTTAACAATTAATCCAGGGTCAACATCTACAAAAATAGCAGTCTTTGATGATGAAAAAATGGTTTTTAAAGAAAGCTTGACACATGAAACAGAAAGGCTAGCAAAGTTTAATGACATATCTGAACAACTGCCATATAGAACATCTATGGTAATTGAAGCGTTAAACAAAAATAATATTCCGTTAGAAAGTATTGATGCGTTTTCAGGTAGAGGTGGTGGACTAGTAGCAGTAAAAGGCGGAACATATGAGGTAAATGATAAATTATTGCATCATGCACAAATAGGATATACAATGAAACATGCCTCTGTATTGGGAGCACAAATAGCACATAATTTAGCTAAGATAAACAACAAAAAGGCATATGTTGTAAACCCAGTAACAGTAGATGAAAAACAAGAAATTGCTAGAATAACAGGTATTAAAGGTATATATGGTCAAACAGTTTTTCATGCATTAAACCAAAAAGAAGTTGCACATAAATATGCCAAAAGCATAGGAAAAAGATATGAAGATTTAAATTTAATAGTAGTTCATCTTGGTGGAGGAATATCTGTAGGAGCTCATAAAAATGGTAAAGTTATAGATGTAAATAATGGACTAAATGGAGAAGGACCATTTGCACCAACAAGAAGTGGAAAAGTATTGGCAACTGATTTAATTGATATGTGTTTTTCAGGTAAATACACTGAAAATGAAATTAAGGAATTAATTACTAAAAAAGGAGGATTGATTTCACATTTAGACACAAGTGATGCAAGAGATGTAGTAAAGATGATATCAGAAGGGAATAAGTATGCAAAACTTGTTTATGATGCAATGATTTATCAAGTTGCAAAAGAAGTAGGAGCGCAAAGTGTTGTACTAAAGGGGAAAATAGATGCTATAATATTAACAGGTGGAATAGCATATGAGGAATATTTTGTAAAAGAATTAAAAGAGTATATAGAATTTTTAGGAAAAATTATAATAATCCCAGGAGAAGAAGAAATGCAAGCACTAGCAAATGGTGTGCTAAGAGTATTAAATGGAGAAGAAGAAGCGCAAGAATATACAGGTATTCCTGTAAATAAAAACATTGTAGAAAAATGAAAACAAAAGACTAGTTTTGTCGAAAGCATTGATAAATAATAAAAATCAATATATTATAATAGAGGTATACATTAAAAAATTGTATATCTCTATTTTATTCAATAAATAAAAATTATTAATATCTAAATTAATTAAATTCTAAATAAAAACCACGAAGAGGTAAAATATGTTATCAATAGTAAAAAGCATGGCTCTATATGGATTAGATGGATGCCTTATTAATGTTCAGGTAGATGTAGCAAAAGGAATGCCACGGATGGGAGACAGTTGGGTTACCAGATACAAGTATAAGAGAGTCAAAAGAAAGAGTAAGAACAGCAATAAAAAACTCAGGATATGAATTGAGAAGTAGCAAAATAGTGGTGAATTTAGCTCCAGCAGAAATAAAAAAAGAGGGGCCATATTTTGATTTGCCAATTGCTATTGGAATATTAATAAGCACAGAAGCAATAAAACAACAGGGATTAGAGGACACTATATTTATAGGAGAATTATCATTAGATGGAAAACTTATGAAAGTTAATGGAATATTGCCAATATGCATAGAAGCTAAAAAGCTAAATATAAAGAGAATAATAATTCCAAAAGAAAATGTGCAAGAGGCAGCAATAGTAAATGAAATAGAAATAATTGGAGTTAACAATTTAACAGAAATAGTGGATTTTCTAAATGGAGAGATAGTAATAAATGAGGAAAAAATAGACGCAGAAGAAATACTTAATAAAAATAACAAATATGCCTTGGACTTTTCTGATGTAAAAGGACAAGAAAATGTTAAAAGAGCATTAGAAATATCTGCAGCAGGTGGGCATAATGTACTGTTAATACGGCTCTCCTCGGTTCTGGCAAAACAATGCTAGCACGAAGAATACCATCTATATTGCCTGATTTAACCTTTGAAGAAGCCCTAGAAATAACCAAAATACATAGTATAAGTGGAAAATTAACGCAAAAATGTCCACTAATAACAACAAGACCATTTAGAGCTCCACATCACACAATATCTCCAATCTCCTTAATAGGCGGTGGAAAAGTTCCAAAGCCAGGAGAAATAAGTTTGGCACATTATGGAGTACTTTTTTTAGATGAATTACCAGAATTTAATAAAAATACACTAGAAGTTTTAAGAGCACCACTAGAAGATAATATTGTTACAATAAGCAGGGTAAATGCAACATTAACATATCCATGTGATTTTATGTTTGTTGCTTCTATGAATCCATGTCCATGTGGGTTTTATGGTGCATCAGACAAAGAATGTAATTGCAGTGAGCAAGCAATAAACAGATATATGGGAAAAATAAGTGGACCACTATTGGATAGAATAGATATTCAAATAGAAGTAACTCCGGTAAAATATGAAAAATTACAAGTGGAAAATATCAAAATAGAATCATCAGAAATGATAAAACAGAGAGTAAATATGGCAAGAAAAATTCAATTGAAAAGATATAAAGGAGATAAGATATATTCAAATTCACAACTAACGCCAAAATTAGTAGAAAGGTATTGCAAACTAGATGAAGAAAGTAAAAAAATATTACAATATGCATTTGAAAAATTGCATTTAAGTGCAAGAGCACATGTTAGAATATTAAAAGTTGCAAGAACAATAGCTGATTTGGCGGAAGCGAAAAATATACAAAAAGAGCATATAGCAGAAGCAATACAATATAGAAATTTAGATAAAAAATATTGGAAAAATTAACAGAAAAAAGAATGGAGGCATTGAATATTAAAATAATAAAAATTACAGATGTTGAATATCCACATAGATTATTGAATGTAAAAACACCCCCTAAAAAAATATATGTAGAAGGAGATTATACATTATTAAGCAAAAATTCAATAGCAATTGTGGGCTCTAGAGATTGTACTCAATATGGAAAAAAATATGCTTTTGATTTTGCAAAGGAACTTTCAAAAAACAATATATGTGTAGTAAGTGGATTAGCAATGGGAATAGATGCGGAGGCACATTTAGGTGCATTAAGTCAAAAGGGAAGTACAATTGCTGTTATAGGAAGTGGATTTGAGCATATATTTCCAGAAGAACATACTAATTTGTATAATCAAATTATAAGATGTGGTGGATGCATTGTTAGTGAATATGAACCAAGTAGAAAGGCAGACTTAACAACATTTCCTCAAAGAAATAGAATAATTAGCGGACTAGCAATGGGAACTTTAGTAGTAGAAGCGGGTTATAGAAGTGGAAGCAGTATAACAGCTAAATATACCATAGAAGCTCAAAAGCCACTTTTTTGTATACCAAGCAATATAGACAGCAAACAAGGAGTTGGGACAAATAGACTATTAAAGCAAGGAGCTATATTAATTACATCACCTGAAGATATATTAGATTTTTATATATTACCTGAAGAGCAAGAAAAAGAAATCGAAATGCCAGAACAGTATCAAAAAATATATAGATATCTTCAATATGAACCTATAAATATAAACGAAATAAGTAGAAAGGCCAATATAAATATGCAAGAGTTGAATAGTATTTTATCTTTGATGGAAATAGATGGTTATGTAAAAAGCATGCCCGGCAATAGCATTTGCAAATGTTAGGAGTAATATATGTATTTAAAACATGAATTAGGTATATTAGGTGAACAAATTGCAACAAACTATTTAAAAAGTCAAAACTATGAAATATTAAATAGAAATTTTAGTTGTAAACAAGGAGAAATAGATATTATAGCAAAAGATAATAAAGAGTATGTATTTGTGGAGGTAAAAACGCGTACCAACTCTGATTATGGAGAACCTGCAGATTCTGTAAATAAAATAAAGCAAAAACATTTAAAAAGAACAATAGAATATTATATATATATAAATAAATTAGAGGAAGAAGCTATTAGAATGGATATAATAGAAATATATATAGCAGATAAAAACTATGTTTATCATATTAAAAATGTATTTTAAAGGGACAGCCCTTTCAATGATATGGATTTGTAACAAAACTGTAATAATTTTGTAATATAAAATAAAAACGTAGGCAAATAGGCGTTTCAAGAAAAAAGTTGTCAAAAAAACAGTTTGAAATTAATGGAAAAATAGCCGGAAAATATTAAAAAAACAATAAAAAAAACGCATATGTTACATAACAAATATGCGTTTGACATTATAAAAAAGATAGGATATTATAGGGATAAATTAAAAACGAAAACAAAAAATTATCACATAAGAAGAAATTGAAAATAACTAAAGAAATCCTCTGCTGTACAGAGATAAAATAAACAAAATATATAAGGGGGTACTCACATGCAGGTAATTAAAAGAGATGGAAAAATAGTAGACTTTGATAGGTCTAAAATAAGAACAGCTATAGAAAAAGCAAATAAAGAGGTAAAACCAAAAGAGCGTGCTTCTAAGGAAGAGATAAATGAGATTATAAACTATATAGAGGAGCTAGACAAAAAGAGAATTTTAGTAGAAGATATACAAGACATTATTGAGGAACAATTAATGTCTTTTGGAAAATATGCACTATCAAAAAAATATATTACATATCGTTATACAAGAGCATTAGTAAGAAAATCAAACACAACAGATCAGTCAATAAAAGAACTAATAGAAGGAGAAAACGAGTACTGGAATAACGAGAATTCAAACAAAAATGCACAAGTTGTAACAACTCAAAGAGATTACTTAGCGGGAATAACAAGTACAGATATAACAAGAAGATTTTTATTACCGGAAGATGTAGTAAAAGCACATGATGAGGGAATTATTCATTTTCATGATGCAGATTATTTTGCGCAAAATGCTTTAACAAATTGTGAATTAATTAATTTAGAGGACATGCTACAAAATGGAACAATAATGAATGGAGTTATGATAGAAAAACCACATAGATTTTTGACTGCAATGACTATAGCTACACAAATAATTTTAGGAGTTACATCATCTACATATGGTGGAGCAACAGTTTCCCTAACACATTTGGCACCATTTGTAAGAAGCAGTTATGACAGATATTATAAAAAATATAAACAAAGAGGATTATCAGAGAAACAATGTGAAGAATACGCAAAGCAAGACATAAAGAAAGAAATTGAAGATGGAGTTCAAACATTTAATTATCAGGTAAACTCAATGACAAATACAAATGGACAAGCGCCATTCTTATCAGTTTGCATGTATTTAGGAGAAACAGACGAATACAAAAAAGAATTGGCAATGATTATAGAAGAATTCTTAAAACAAAGAATAGAAGGTTTCAAAAATGAAAAAGGAGTTTATATAACACCTGCATTTCCAAAATTATTGTATATATTAGAAGAAGACAACATCCGTAAAGGAAGTAAGTATTGGTATTTAACAGAATTAGCAGCAAAATGTACTGCAAAAAGATTAGTACCAGATTATATTTCAGAAAAGAAAATGAAAGAATATAAAATAGATAAAAACGGAAATGGAAATTGTTATCCATGTATGGGTTGCCGTTCATTCTTAACCCCATATGTAGATCCAGAAACTAATAAACCAAAGTATTATGGAAGATTTAATCAAGGAGTTGTAACAATAAACTTGGTAGATGTAGCATTATCTTCAAACCAAGATGAAGATAAATTCTGGAAAATATATGAAGAAAGATTAGAGCTATGCCATAAGGCTTTAAGAATTAGGCATGAAAGATTAAGCAAAGTAACAAGTGATGTAGCACCAATTTTATGGCAACATGGAGCATTAGCAAGACTAAAAAAAGGTGAAAGCATAGACAAACTATTACATAATGGTTATTCAACAATATCACTAGGATATGCAGGGTTATATGAATGTGTAAAATACATGACAGGTAACAGTCATACAGATGGTGGAGTTGGAGAAGAGTTTGCATTAAAGGTAATGCAAAAACTAAACGACAAATGTAAACAGTGGAAAGAAGCAGAACAAATAGATTACAGTGTATATGGAACACCAATAGAATCTACAACATATAAATTTGCGAAATGTCTAAAAAAGAGATTTGGAGTAGTAGAAGGAATTACAGACAGAAACTATATTACAAATTCTTACCATGTACCAGTATTTGAAGATATAGATGCATTTTCTAAGCTAAAATTAGAAAGCAAATTCCAAAAATTGAGTCCTGGAGGAGCTATATCATATATAGAAACGCCAAATCTACAAAACAACTTAGAAGTTGTATTACAAGTAATTCAATTTATATATGATAATATTATGTACGCAGAACTAAATACAAAATCAGACTATTGCCAAAAATGTGGATTTGATGGAGAGATTTTGATAAATGATAATTTGGAATGGTATTGTCCGAACTGCGGAAATAAAGATCATAATACTTTAAATGTTGCAAGAAGAACTTGTGGATATATAGGAAGTCAATTTTGGAATAAAGGTAGAACACAGGAAATCAAAGAAAGAGTATTACATATAGATAATAAAGATGACGAGTAAAGAAAAATTTATAATTAAATTTATGACATAATGAAGGGAAGAGATAAAATATGAAATACAACAAAATTAGAAAAATGGATATAGCAGATGGCCCAGGAGTAAGAGTATCCATATTTATGCAGGGATGTGCTTTTAACTGTAAAAACTGCTTTAATCCAGAGACACATGACTTTAACGGAGGCAAAGAATTTACAGATGAAACAATAAATAGGGTAATGGAACTTTGCAATAATGACCACATAGAGGGATTGTCTATTTTGGGCGGAGAACCAATGCATCCTAAAAATATAGAAGGTACAACTAAACTTGCAAAAACATTTAAAGAAAAATTTCCAAATAAAAATTTATGGGCATGGACAGGTTTTAAATTTGACAAGGACTTGAAAGATAAAGAAGTAATGCACTATATAGATGTACTAGTAGATGGGCAATATGCAGATGAATTACACAATCCCAAACTAGAATGGCGAGGTTCAGAAAATCAAAGAGTAATAGATGTGCAAAAAAGTCTAAAAAAAGGAGAAGTGACAGTATGGGAAGATGCTTCCTAACTGGCACTTTTGCCTTTTATTTTTTTTGCAAAACTATTTATTTTGTAGTGACTATATGCTATAATTATGTCATAATTGTTTTGGGAGGCATAATATGATTTTTAAAGACTATTATAAAATACTTGGATTAGATACATCCAAAGCAACTAATGAAGAAATAAAACTGGCATATAGAGAGCAGGCGAAAAAATATCACCCAGACATAAACTCAAATAATAGATTTTCAGAAGAAAGATTTAAGGATATAAATGAAGCATATAAAACTTTATCTGATATGGCTTCAAGAAGAAAATATGATAGAATGTGGAATTCACGTATAGGTAAAAACAAAAAAGAGGAAACAGCCAACAGTTTAAACAAAAGTTCAACAATTGGAGATTTTTTTAGCATGTTTTTTGGAGAGAATAATTTAGAAAATGGAAAAGTCACAAAAAAAATCCCTGTAAAAGGTGAGAACATAGAAACAGAAGTAGATGTTAATATAGAAGAGGCTTTTTTTGGAACAGAGAAAAAGATATCTCTTAGAACAATAGATGGCAAGATGAAAACTTTTGCAATTACCATTCCAGAAGGAATAAGAAATAATGAAAAGGTAAGATTGCTTGGACAAGGTAAAGAAGGCGTTAACGGTGGAAAGAATGGAGATTTATTTATTAAAATAAATATACAAAATGGGAAAAAATACAGATTAAATGGATTGGATCTATATACAGACTTAAAAATTACGCCTTGGGAGGCAGCACTTGGAACAAAAGTAAGCATAAATTCTATAGACGAAACAGTTTCGTTATGTATTCCACAAGGAACAGAAAGTGGAGAAAAAGTTAGAATTCCAAACAAGGGTTACAAAGATGGAAAAGGCGGAAGAGGGGATTTAGTAGCAGAAGTTAAAATAATGGTTCCAAAAAATTTAAATGAAGAAGAAAAAAAATTATTTGAAGAATTTAATAAGATATCAAGATATAATCCAAGGGAGGCATAAATATATTGACATAATACAAAAAAGATGCTATAATAATAAATGAGTTAAAAACGAAAGAACAAACCTATTAATGGATTATAGGAAAGGAAGAAAAATGGATGCAATAAAAGGTAAATATTTTAGTATCACTGATCCAAAAGGAGTAAACACAGTAATATATAAAGTTAATCAAACAGAAAAAGAGATTTCCGAAAATGCTCCTAAATATACAGTTGAAAGATTATTTGTTACAGAAGAGCTTAAGGGCGATTTAAAGAAAAAAACTTTCTTTGTAGAAGAACCAGGTGAATCTGAAAAATTAGTTATTTTATCATTTGGAAAAGAAAAAGTTATAGTAAATATGGGAATTTTAGAGAATGGCAAATTAAGCATATCTAAAAAACCATTACCTATAAAGTTAAATACTTTATATTCGGAAAAAGAAATGGAATATAGAGAATTTAGATATACACCAAATTTAAAAAGACCTATATCAATAATTGACCCAGAAACAACAGAGGAAGTCAAACCAGTACTATATTTTGATAAAGAAACAAATGAGGTAAGAGGCAAATGCAAATTAAAACCATATAAGTCATATTTTGCATTTGAGATAAAAGAAGACAATAGTGATGATATATAGGAGGTATTATAATGAGTACAAATGTACAAGTTAGAGTTATTACTGGCGAATTTGAAAAAAAAGCAATGAAGACAATTTTTAGAGGAACAATGCAAATAGGGGAAGATGTTACTTGCATACCTGCATACGACGGAGTTTTTAAAGATGGAATAATAGAGAAAGCGAATGAGGAAGTAAAAGAAAAATAGAAGATAAAACTAAAGAAAAGGTGATTTAATATGGGATATAAATTAAATACTGCATTAAAGAAAAGCAAAACAAGCATAATTATAGCACTAGTATTATGGGTAATTGTAACTGTAATACTAGTTTCTCCATTTTCATACACATTGGGAAAGTCAATGGCAAATGGAAAGTTTGACTTAAGTATATTTTTAGAACAACTAGGACCTGCAATGACAAGCTTTACAACATTATTTAAGATTTTTTCAGAAGGATATGCAAAATATTTTTGGTCAACCTTAAAAATATTTTCCGTAATATACTTGGCAATTACTGTAATAGGAATACTTAAGGCAAGACCAAAACATGAGTATACAGATATAGAGCATGGCTCAAGTGATTGGAGTGAGGGCGGAGAACAATATAGTATTTTAAGTAAAAATAAAGGAATTATATTAGCCCAAAATAATTACTTGCCAGTAGATAAAAGAGGAAATGTTAACGTATTGGTAGTTGGACGGTTCTGGTTCTGGTAAATCAGCATCATACTCTATACCAAATGCATACCAAATGCTTGGATCATATATATTTACAGATCCCAAAGGCGAATTATACGATAAAACAGCAGGATACTTAAAAAAGAATGGATATGACATAAAAGTATTAAATTTAGTTAATCCAGCTAATAGCGACGGATATAATCCATTAATGCACATAGCAAGTGAAATAGATGTAGACGTTATAGCAAATACAATAGTAAAAGGACAACAAGGAGAAGGAAGCAAGGCGGATCCATATTGGGACGATATGGCAGAAATGCTTTTAAAAGCGCTTATTTACTACCTTATGGCGGTAAGACCGGAAGAAGAGCAAAACCTAGCCAGTTGTTCAGAGCTTGTAAGGGCGGCTAATGCAAATGGGGGAAGCAACTTACTTACAGACTTAATTAACCAGTTGCCATATGATCACCCTGCAAGAATGTATTATAAATCTATAGAAATAGCACCGGAAAAAACATATGGTTCAATATTAAGTTCTTTACAGTCGAAACTTGGTAAATTCGATTCAAAGGAAATTGCAGAGGTAACATCTACAGATACAATAGATTTTGAAACAATAGGAAGCAGAAAAACAGCAGTGTATGTAATATCTTCAGATACACATAAGGCATATGACTTCTTGCTTACAATATTCTTCTCACAAATGATACAACAATTATATGATTTTGCAGATAAAAGTGGAGGAAGACTAAAAGTACCAGCATTCTTTATTTTGGATGAGTTCGCTAATATAGGACAAATACCAGACTTTGATAAAAAAATATCAACAAGTAGAAGTAGAGGAATATCATTTAGTGTTATATTGCAAAACTTAGACCAATTGGAAGCCGTATACGAAAAATCCCACGAAACTATTATGGGAAACTGTGATACACACGTATTCTTAGGAAGTAACTCTTTTAAAACGGTAGAATATTTTTCAAAAGCGTTAGGAGAAAAAACAATAACAAGAGATAATATTTCTGTAAATAAAGATAAACAAATGGCTAGACAGGGATATAGTACATCAGACCAAATAATGGCAAGAGCTTTGATGACACCAGATGAGTTGAGAAGAATGGATAATGATTTATGTATCATATACGAAAAAGGCTTAAAACCAATAAAAGCAAAAAAATATTATTATTTTGAAACACCAATGATAAAGCAGTTAAATGAATATAAATTAAATCACTTGGAGTTTGACGTTGGAAACAGAGGAGAATGGAGAAAATTTAATCCAAACAACCCATATTTTGAAGAGGAAAAAGAGCAACCAAAGGATTTAAAAGTAGATTCATTAGATGATTTATTTAATGATGATGATAATAAACAGGAAAGCAATGAAAAACCTAAAAATAAAACAAATAGTATACCAGATGCTCCAATCCTACCAGATTCTGACGACTTTTCGTATGATATACAAAAGGAATTAGAAGCAAAGTTTGACGAACTGTTTGGAACCGAAGGCTCAGATACATCAAATAAAAATTCATAAATGAAAAGCATTCAAAACGAATGCTTTTTTCTATTGACAATATAATAAATATGGAGTACAATTGTTCTGTATAAAGGAGGCAATATGAAATTTGTACATATAGCAGATATGCATTTTGATGCGCCATTTGTAGTTTTAAATAGTAGAACCAATTGGGGAGAAATACGCAGAATAGAGCAAAGAGATGCACTAAAAAAAATAATAAATTATATAAAAGAAAATAATATTAAGTTTTTATTTGTGGCAGGTGATTTATACGAAAACGAACAAATAAGAGAATCAACAATTGAATACATAAATGACTTATTTAAACAAATTCCTAACACGAAAGTATTCATTTCACCAGGCAATCATGACCCTTATATAAATAATTCTTATTATAAAACATTTCAATGGGCAGAAAATGTAATAATATTTTCTCAAAACCAAAAAGTGTATGAAACTTCAGATGCTGATATATATGGTATTGCATTTACAGACTTCTATTGTAAAGATTTAAAAGTAAATGAAATAAAAATAAATAATAAAGACAAATTGAACATCTTGGTAGTACACGGAACCGTAGATGGATCATTAGAAAATGTAGAATACAATCCAATGAAAAAGTCTATGTTAAAAGAATTGGGTTTTGACTATATTGCACTGGGGCATATACACAAATTGAACTATAATACAGAAGAAAATCAAAGAATAGTTTATCCAGGATCTACAATATCATTAGGATTTGACGAATTAGGACAACATGGAATGATAGTGGGAGAATTGGAAAAAGATAAAATTAATCTAAAGTTTATTCCTGTAGATAATAAAGAATTAAAAGAAATTAATGTAGAAGTAACAAATATAAATGATAAAGAAGAATTAGTAGAAAAATTGAACAGTTTGCAATTAGAAGAAAATATTTTATATAAAATAATTTTAATAGGAAAAAGAAAATTCGAAATTAATATTTATAATTTATATAAGTTAAATATTGATGACAGAATAGTAAAAATTAAAGACAATACAAAACCAGATATAGACATATCAGCAGTAGCTAAACAAAATAATTTAAAAGGATTATTTGTAAAAGAAATTTTAAATGAAATGGAAAACAGCAATATAGATAAGAATACGTTAGAAAATGTATTAGAAATAGGATTAGATATATTAGAAAAATAGAGGAGAATAAATTTTGAAAATAGAAAATATTAAAATAAATTCTTTTGGAACATTAGAAAATAAAGAAATTAATTTAGATAAAAATGTGAACATTATATATGGAAAAAATGAAAGTGGTAAGTCTACCCTATTAACATATATAAAAACAGCATTTTATGGAATATCAAAGAATAAAAATGGTAAACAAATATCAGATTTTGACAAATATAAACCATGGAGTGGAGAAGAATTTTCTGGGAAAATTAAGTACATTTTGGATGATGGAAGCAAATATGAAATTTTTAGAGACTTTAATAAAAAAAATGCTAAAATATATAATGATAATCTAGAAGATATAACAAAACAATTTAATATGGATAAAAAAGAAGGTTCACAATTTTTTTTAGAGCAGGTGGGTTTAGATGAGAATATGTTTACATCAACAATAATGTCAGGTCAACAAGAAGTCAAATTAAATGAACAACAACAAAATGTATTGGTACAAAAAATAGCTAACATAGCGGGAACAGGAGATTCAAATTTATCTTATAATAAAGCAAAAGAAAAATTAAATAAAAAACAATTAGAAGAAGTTGGGACAGAAAGAACGCAAGGTAAGCCAATAAATATACTAAAAAGTAAAATTAAATATATATCAGAGATGTTAGAAAAGTTAAACTTGTACAAACAAGAAAAAATAACAATAGAACAAAAGAAAAAAGATTTAGAGAACAAAATACAAGGACAAGAGCAAAGAAGAGAGCTAATAAAAAAAATAAGTGAATTAAGTGAAAAAATAAGAATAGAAAGTGAAAAGGTTAATTATAAAAATAAAATTAAAGAAGAAAAGCAAGATGAAATAGAAAATTTGAAGAGAGAAAAAGAAGAAATAACAAATATATCAAGAAACAAGAAAAATAAAAATGAATGGTATTGGATAATAAATGCAATAATGATTGTTTTAATGGCTATTAGTATAATAGCGTTAAAAAACAAATATATTACATATATTATTTTAACAGTATTAACATGTACATTAGTATTAGAATATATAATAAAAATAAACAAAATTAAAAGAAATAAGGATTTACAAAAAAATAAAATTGATTTGTTAAATACAAAAATTGACTTTTTACAAAAGCAGAAAAATGATATAGAACAAGATATAAAAAGAGAAAAATATAATTTAGAAAAAGAAAAAGAAGAAATAAAAAATAAATATAATATTGAGTTATACGACATAGAAAATAGTAAAAATGATTTAGAAGAAATAACAAGCAGAATAAATGAAGAAAAAATAAAATTAAACACATTAGAAGTAGAGGAAAAAAGTATAGTAAATAAACTTGAAGACTTAATAAAATTAGAAGAAGAGTTTGCAACAATACATGAGCAGTTAAAAGAAATTGAACAGAAAAACTATGAAATTAATTTAGCAAAAGACTTTTTAGAAAAAGCATATGAAAAAATGAAAAAAAATATTACACCTAAATTTACATTTAATTTATCAGAAAATATAAAAAATATAACTAATGGAAAATACACAAATATTAATGTTAATGATGAAAACGGATTAATTGTAGAGATTCAAAATGGAGAATATATACCTGCAGAAAGATTGAGCATTGGCACAATAGATCAATTATACCTATCTCTAAGAATATCTATGATAGAAGAAATTTCTAAAGAAAAAATGCCTATAATTTTAGATGAAGCATTTGCATACTTTGATGATGAAAGATTAGAAAATATACTTAAATATTTAACTCAAAAATATAAACAACATCAATTAATTATATTTACATGTACAAATAGAGAAAAGAACATACTAGATAAATTAAATTGTATATACAATAGTGTAGAACTTTAAAGTTGCAGAGGCATTGAAAAAGCTATAAATATGTTGTATAATAAATAAGTCAAATTTTATTAAGGAGAGGAAAAAATGTTTCAAAAATTAGAAGACGTAGAAAAAAAATATATTGACTTAACAGAAAAAATAAGCGACCCAGAAGTTATAAGCAGACAAAATGAGTGGAAAGTAATGATGAAAGAGCATTCGGAATTAGAGCCAATCGTTGAAAAATACAGAGAATACAAAAAAGTAGAAAAAAACTTAGAAGAAGCAAAAGAAATGATGAATGACCCAGAATTGAAAGAATTGGCAGAAACAGAAATGCTAGAAGCGAAAGAAAAACTACCAAAGATAGAGGAAGAACTTAAAATACTGCTAATCCCAAAGGATCCAGATGATGATAAAAACGTAATATGTGAAATAAGAGGAGGAGCCGGAGGGGACGAGGCAGCACTATTTGCAGGAACTTTATATAGAATGTACTCAATGTATGCAGAAAGAAAACACTGGAAATTAGAAGTATTAAATGAAAATGAAACAGAGTTGGGAGGATATAAAGAAATATCATTTATGATTTCTGGAAGAGGAGCATATAGTAGATTAAAGTTTGAAAGTGGAGTTCATAGAGTACAAAGAGTTCCAGACACAGAAGCAAGTGGTAGAATACACACTTCTACAGCTACAGTTGCAGTATTACCAGAAGTTGAAGATGTGGATATAGAACTTAACCCAGCAGATATAAAAATGGAAGTATTTAGATCATCTGGTGCAGGAGGGCAACACGTAAATAAAACTTCATCAGCAGTTAGATTAATACACATACCAACAGGAATGGTTGCAGAATGTCAAACAGAAAGATCACAAGTTCAAAATAGAGAATATGCCATGAGAATGTTGAGATCACGTTTATATGAAAAAGAAAAACAAGAAAGAGACGCTAAGTTAGCAAATGAAAGAAAAACACAAGTAGGTAGTGGAGATAGAAGTGAAAAGATAAGAACATACAACTATCCACAAGGACGTATAACAGACCATAGAATAGGAATGTCTATTTATCAAATAGAGGACTTTTTGAATGGAAACCTAGATGAAATGATAGATAATCTAATTGCCGCAGATAGAGCAGAAAAATTAAAAAGTACAAATGATTGCTAGTTAAACTTAATGTTTAAATAAACAATTTTAATCATCCATTTTAAAGAAATATAAAAAAAGATTGAAAAATGGAATTTTTTGTTGTAATATGTAAGAAAAAAGAAAGGGGGAGTTTGAAATGTATAATAGTTACGGTGTGAGTTCAACAATATTAGATTCTTCACCAAAGTTTGTAGCTAGTGGTATATGGACAATTGTATCGGTAATACTTGCAATAATTGGAGGAATAGTATTATATTTTACATTTTTGAGCAAAAAAAATGAAGGAAAATTTACAGGATTTCTAGGATGGTTGTATGATTTTCTTACATTTAAAAAAATGATGATAGAAAACGTATTAAAAATACTGTATATTATAGTTGCTTTATTTGTTACATTGTCATCATTTGGATTAATATCAATAAGTTTTTTAGCATTTTTATTAACATTAGTTATAGGCAATGTATTAACCAGAGTTATATATGAACTATTACTAGTAAAACTTGTAATATGTAAAAATACAACAGAGATAAACAAAAAATTGAATAAATAAAATAATTATACAACAGAAACCTAATGGCTATTTAAGCTATTAGGTTTTTTTCTAAAAAAGATAATTAGATTGCAATTAATAAGATAAAAGATATATAATAAAAAAAATGAACTAAAACACAAAGGCAAAAGTCTTATTAATAGGAGGAAGAAAAATGGTAGATATAGAAAGAGCCATAAAAGGAGATAAAGAAGCATTCAGCAGAGTGATAATGCAAAATAAAGAGGTAATGTACAAAACAACTATGATAATACTAAAAAATGAAGATGATGCTTATGATGCTCTACAAAATGCACTAATACGAATGTACCAAAACATAGGTAAATTAGAAAGTAAAGAAGCATTTAATTCCTGGAGCAGAAGAATAATAATTAACTGCTGTTATGATTTAATAAACAAAAACAAAAAAGTAATAGATATAACATCAAAAATGGCAGAAAGTTATGAAGAAACAAAAGAGGATGTTTATGATTGTGAAGATTCATTTGTTCAGCTTCTAGAACAAATAAAACCAGAGCTAAGGCTCACTGCTACATTGTACTATTATGATGATTTATCAATTAAAGAAATTGCACAAACACTGGATATACCAGAAGGAACTGTAAAATCAAGGTTAGCAGTAGCAAGAGAAAAGTTATATGAAATGTTAGTACGAGAAAGGAGGTAAGTAAATGGTTAGTGATAAAGAGAAAGATTTATATATAAAATCTAATATTAAGGATGGAAAAATACCACATAAAATTGATGAACTATTTGAAAATCAACTAAAAATAATAGGAGGAGAAAAAATGGAAGAAAATATTAATGAAACTATAAACGAAGAAAAACAACAAAAACCAAAGAAAAAAGGAAAAGCACTAAAAATTATATTATCAGTTGCAGCGTGTGCTGTATTAGCACTTGGAGGAGGAAACATATATGCAACAACAAAGGGATACGATAACGTATTTTTCATGATAAAAGATTGGATTACACAATCTACAGAGACAGATAAGAAAGATAAAATATTATCTGACAGAGATATAACAATATCTTATCAACCTATACAGATAACAGACAACATTAGCATATTGATATCTAAAATGCAAATTAAGGACAATGATGCAAAATTATTTGTGTCAGTAAGAAGAAACGATGTTGAAAAAGAAGGAGAATTACCATTAAACTATAAAATATATAATTTAAAGAAAAATATTTTATGCGACCAAAATAGTAAAGAAGATAGTAATTCAAAAGAATCTATTTTTGAAGACGAATTAATTATAAAAAATTATTCACAACAAGATACAATATTAGACTTTGAAATATATAAACCTAATGGTGAATTGCTAACAACACTATATATAAATCTAGAAGATAAAGAAATAAATGTAGTTGGAATGGGAGAATATTTGGAAAAAATTTCTGAAATAGAGTTGAAAAAATTCTTAGAAAGTATAACTGAACTACCAAAAGCAGGAAAGAAATATAATAGTGTAAATTGCATAGACATTCCTAATATATCATATAGTAATGGGATTTATACAACAACATACACATATTGCTTTTTAGTTAATTCATTATTTGATATACAAGATACTAGTAAAATAGATATATACCAAAATACAGCAGTAATAAAATCAAAAGAAAGTAATGGAACAAAGGAGTTTGAATTAGTATCTATAGGACAACCAATTCAAATACAAAAAGCAGAAATACCAGAAGGAAATTTAAATTCATTGCTTCATGGAGATGTAAACTGTGATGGAATGGTTAACAAAGAAGATGAAACATATCTACTAAGACATTTGGCAAATTGGCCAGGATACGAATTAACAGAGCAAGGATGGATAAATGCAGACTTAGATAATGATGGCAAAGTAAACAATAGAGATGGTATGATATTAGCAAGACATTTAGCAAATTGGCCAGGATATGAAACATTACCATTTAAACCAATATTATCAGTATTATATGGAGATGTAAACTGTGACAGAATAGTTGATAAAGCAGACGTAGAATATCTACAAAATAGTTTATTAGAAATGGAAGGATATCCACTAACACCACAAGGAAGAGTAAATGCAGATGTTAATGAAGATAAAAAAATAGATGATGCTGATGCATTGATAATATTGAGACATATAGAAGGAATGGCAGGATATGAAACATTACCAGTAAAACCATCAACTTCAGTACTATATGGGGACGTAAATTGTGATGGAGTAGTTGATAATGCAGATGTAGAATATTTAACAAGACATTTAGCAAATTGGCCAGAATACGAATTAACAGAGCAAGGAGCTTTAAATGCAGACGTAGATTGTAATGGAAAAGTAAACAATAGAGACCGTCTAATTTTAACAAGGCATTTGGCAAATTGGGAAGGATATGAAGTATTACCATACTCAGAAACAAGATTATATGGAGATGTAAACTGTGATGGAATAGTTAACGAAGAAGACGTTACTCATTTAGAAAGATATTTAGCACATTGGGAAGGATATGAATTAACAGAGCAAGGAAATTTAAATGCAGATGTAGATTGCAGTGGAAATTTAAATCCAAAAGATTGTGTAATATTAGCAAGACATTTAGCAAACTGGGAAGGATATGAAACATTACCATATACTAAATAAAAATATTATATGTAATTTTTATAATTTTTCTTCAATATATTAGTAATAAAATAATTTGTAAAAGGTTAAAGTAGAATACTATCTATTTAATGCCTTTAGAAGGGAGATTATAAATGAACAATCTGCTAAAAACAACATTAATAGGACTTTTCTTTGGCACATTTGGAACTACAATAGGAGGAATAATAGGAGTCACCTTTAAAAATACATCAAAGAAATTTTTAAGTTTTGTTTTAGCATTTGCATCCGGACTTATGATTTCGATAGTATGTTTTGACTTAATACCAGAGGCATTTAATTTAACTGGCATAGTAAACATATTTATAGGAATAATGTTTGGAATAGTTACAATGATATTATGTGATATATTAGTAGATAGAAAATTTAATAATAAGATTAAATTTAAAGACAATAAAAATACACTGCTAAAAACAGGAATAATAGTAAGTATAGGATTAGCATTGCATAACTTCCCAGAAGGGTTAGCGATTGGCTCGGGATTTGAAGCATCAATAAAACTAGGACTATCACTTGCAATAGCAATATGCTTACATGATATCCCAGAAGGAATTTCTATGGCAGTACCAATGAAAAATGGTGGTATGAACCCAATACGAGTAGTTTTTTACGTAATTTTATCTGGAATAACTACAGGAGTAGGTGCCTTTTTTGGTGGATTAATAGGTTCAATATCGCAAGCTATAATTGCGCTATGCTTAGCATTTGCAGCAGGAGCAATGATTTATGTAGTTTCGGGAGAGCTAACACCAGAAGCAAATAAGTTATATAGTGGTAGAATGACAGCAATTGGTAACATTTGTGGATTATTATTGGGGATAATAGCATTAAATATTACCTAATATGTTGAAAAATAAAAAATATAAATGTTATAATATTAATACTAAAGAAAAAGATAGGAAGTGAAGCAATTGAAAATAATGTTTGTGTGCACAGGAAATACATGTAGAAGTGCAATGGCACATCATATGCTTGAAAAAATGATAAAAGAAAAAGATAATGTAGAAGTATATTCTTGCGGAATATATGCAGATAGTGGAGAACCAGCAACATATAGTGCAATAGATGTAATGAAAGAATATGGTGTTGATATGAATAATCATAGAGCAACAAATATTAAAGAAACAAAAATTGAGCAGATGGATTTAATATTGTGTGCAACAGTATCTCATAAGCAGATAGTGCTAAATATGTATCCTGAATTAACTGGTAAGGTATATACATTGAAAGAATATGTTGGAATTGGAAAAGAAGGAAAAAATATGGACATAAAAGACCCATGGGGGTGCAATATAGAAACATATAAACAATGTGCAGAAGAAATAAAGCAATGTTTAGAAATGCTGATAGACAATAATTCTAGGAAAGGAATATAAACAAAAATGCAGAATCTAATAGAAGGATTAAATGATAAACAAAAAGAAGCAGTCTTAGCAACAGAAGGACCATGCCTAGTTATAGCGGGAGCAGGAAGCGGAAAAACAAAAGTGTTAACACATAAAATTGCATATCTATTGTCAGAAAAAAATGTTAAACCATGGAATATACTATCAATAACATTTACAAATAAAGCGGCAAACGAAATGAAACAAAGAGTAGAAAAACTAGTGGGCGAAGCATCTCAAGAAATGTGGCTAGGAACATTCCACTCTATTTGTGTACGTATATTAAGAAGATTCATAGATAGAATAGGGTTTGACACTACATTCTTGATTTTTGATTCGACAGATCAAAGAACATTAGTAAAAGAATGTATAAAATCAATAGGATTAGATGATAAGCTTTTTACAGATAGAAGTGTATTATCTGAAATAAGTAACGGAAAAAATGATATGATAGAACCAAAAGCATATCAAGTAAAATATAATGGAGACTTTAGAAAAGAAAAAATAGGCGAAGTATATGAATTATACCAAAAAAAATTGAAAGAAAACAATGCACTAGATTTTGATGATATTATAAACTACACAATTAAAATATTAACAGAAAATCCGGATGTTTTGGAATATTATACAGAAAAATTTAAATATGTACTTGTAGACGAATATCAAGATACAAACAAAGCACAATTTATGTTAGTATCTATATTAGCCTCAAAATATGGAAATATAACAGTTGTAGGCGATAATGACCAAGGGATATATTCATTTAGGGGAGCAGATATTACAAACATACTAAACTTTGAAAAAGACTTTCCGGGTAGTAAAATAGTAAAACTAGAGCAAAATTATAGATGTACAGGTAATATATTAAAAGCAGCAAATGCAGTTATAAAAAACAATGAAAACAAATATGACAAAAAATTATGGACAGAAAATGAAGAAGGAAAACTACCTTGTATCTATAAAGCAGAAGACGAATATGATGAAGCATCATACATAGTAAAGCAAATAAATATGCTTAAAATGGAAGAATATTTAAAATTATCTGATTTTGTAATATTGTACAGAATGAATTCACAATCAAGGGCAATAGAAGATATATTCAGACGAGAAAATATTCCATACAAAATTATTGGAGGACTAAAATTCTATGAAAGAAAAGAAATAAAAGATATAATTGCATATTTAAGATTAATATTTAATACTTCAGATAATTTATCACTAAAAAGAATTATAAATGAACCTAAAAGAGGTATAGGAAAAACAAGCCTAGATAATATACAAGATATATCTGATAAAACAGGTAAGTCAATGTATGAAATAATAAAATATGCAGAACAATATGAGCTAAATAGGGTAAAGGCAAATAGCATACAATTTGTGGAAGTAATAGAAGAGCTAAGAAAGCAAGTAAACCAAATCCCTATATCAGAGCTAATAAAATTGACATTAAATAAAACAGGATATGTAAAAGCATTAGAAAATGAAAATACAATTGAAGCGGAAAGTAGAATACAAAACTTGGAGGAATTTTTAACAGTAGCAATAGAGTTTGAGGAGCAAATGGCAGAAAACACATTGGCAGAATTTTTAGAAAGTATAAGTCTAACAAGCGACATAGATAATATGGAAGAAAGCGAAGATACCGTTACTTTAATGACTTTGCACAGTGCAAAAGGGCTAGAATTTCCAGTGGTATTTTTAGTAGGAATGGAAGAAGGAATATTTCCAGGATATAAATCAATAGGAGAAATTAAAGAATTAGAAGAAGAAAGGCGATTATTCTATGTTGGAATAACCAGAGCAATGCAGTATTTATATTTGACTTGTGCAAAAAGAAGAACAATATTTGGTTCTACAAGCTACAACCAGATGTCAAGATTTTTAAAAGAAATACCAAAAGATTTATTAGACGGTTATGAAGAAATAGACAATGAAGATAATAATTCATTTAAAGACTCAAATTATGGTTGGGAATATGGAACAAATTATGCAGGAAAAGTTAAAACATATAAATTTGACAATGTAGAGAAAATACCGGAAGTTAAAGAAAAAGTGGGGGCATTTCAGTTTAGAACGGCAGAGAGCTTTTTAAATTCATTAAATAAAAAGGCAAGTGATAGACAAGTGGATATAACTAAATATAAAGAAGGACAAAGAATCTATCATAAAAAATTTGGAGAAGGAACCATAAATAAAATAGAACAAGAAGGCGAAGATTATAAGTTAGACATACAGTTTGATAAAGTAGGACATAAAAGGTTAATGGCAAAATTTGCGGAATTAGAAATAATAGAATAAACAAATTGAGTTATATGTAAATAAGAGCAGTTCAGTACACAGAATGACTGCTCTTAAACAAGGATGTCCAAAATTGTGCAAATGGAACAATTAGGGACTGTTCCTAATTGAGAAGTTCTGTTTTTACTGTTTGTATTTCTGTTATTGTTGCTGGTTGAGCAGGTTTGTAATAGCCTTTGTTTTGTGCTATTTTAAATAGCTCGTACTGAAAGCTTTCATCACTATTGCGTATTTGTTGTATAGTTTGTCTTAATTGCATATTTTCTGCTTCTGAAATGACTCCTTGATATGTTGTAAGACTTGCTTTTACTCCGTCTAAAACGTCGTTAACCATTGTTTTTTCATCCATTAAAAAATCCTCCTATCCATTTAAAAATGACATTAATTTTTGTTTAGTATTTAATGCATCTTGAGCTGATTTTGTAAAAATTTGCTTAATTTGTGGGTCTACTGCTTGTGAGGCATATGTGTTTAGTTTTTGATAAGATGTTTCGTGTGCTCCTATCAAATGTCTTAAATTCTGTAATTCTACTTGACTTAAATTTGGCATTTTCACCCTTCCTTTCATAAGTAATATAAAGATATTATGAACATTAAATATCCATTTTATACAATAAATTGAATAAAAATGGAAGAAAAACAGTATAAAAATGAGGAAAAGACAGTAAAACACTATGTAAGCACGTAAAAGAAAGAATTCAAGTTGAAGTTGTTATTGTAAAATAAATAAAAATGGTATAAAATAATACAGATTATAATGATAGGAGAGTGTTTATTATTAATATACTAAAAAATGTAGCTATATACTCAAGAAAAACAATAAAAATTCTTGTTTTAGTGGCATTAGCGGTTATTTTTATTGGTAGTATTGTGTTTTTTTACTACAAACCGACATATGTAGTAACATTAAATGGGGAATTTGTTGGATATACAGATAACAAAAGTAATATGCAAAAAAAGATAAATAAATATATAAATGCAGAAGAACAATCAAATGTTGCATTTATTCAAGTTGACCAAATGCCAGAATATAAGCTTTGCCTATTAAAGAAAAATGTAAATTGTAACGACGAAGAAATTTATGCAAAGGCTATAGAAGATGGGACAGCATATTATAAATATTACGCAATAACAGATGATAAAGAGGAAAAGGCTTATGTGGCGACATTTAATGAGGCAGAAAAAGTTATTGCGGAATTAAAGGAAAAAGATAGTGATAACAAAGAAGAGTTAGGAATTGTAGAAAAATACGAGACAGAATTAAAAGAATTCACAGATGTTGAAAAATGTGTGGCTAAATTATATGTAGAACCGCCACCACAGATAGTATACGCAAGTGTTGCAGGATATGCTTCTGGAAATTCAAATGCAAAAGTTGATATAGGAATTAGTTTAATACAACCTATATCTGGAATAATAACCTCAAGATTTGGACCAAGAACAAGAAACAATCATGGAGGACTTGATATTGGAGCACCAGGAGGGACACCTATAATGGCAGCAGCATCTGGAACTGTAACAACAGCAGGTTGGTTAGATGATTATGGATATTTGGTAGTAATATCACATGGAAATGGAGTTCAAACAGCATATGCACATTGTAGTCAAATATTAGTATCAACAGGGCAAAGCGTAAGTCAGGGAGAAGTAATTGCAAAAGTTGGAACAACAGGAAGGTCAACAGGAAATCATTTACACTTAGAGGTAAGAGTAAATGGAGTAAGATATGATCCACAAAATTATGTATATTAAAAGGATGTTAATTAAATAACATCCTCTTTTTTAGATATATGTTTATAAAATGCTATATGAGTTAATTGAATATATGGTAACAACCAAAGCATACCTATACCAAAGGTTAAAGATGCTAATAGAGCCCAACCAATAAAGCTTAAATCAAGTATAAAGAATTTCCAACGGTTATTTGTCATTAGTTCTTTTGATTTTGCAACTGCATCTTTTGGTTGTAATTCAGTTTCTTCAATAGATATCACATCAGACATTATATAGTAGTATGATTTTACTATAAGCCATATTAAAGAAACTGGGCAAATAATAGCTAAACAAATGACCAATACAGTAAGGTTTGCAGGCTGAGTCCAGTAAAAGACTATACCTAATGAAGTAAGAAGTATTGAAGAGATTATTAAAAGTATAAATGGAACTAATAATTTTAAAAACACATTAAGAGCTACTTTCCAAGCTCTAGCAAAATTATTAAATCCTAATGTAAAAAAGTTAAATGCTGATGTATCTTCGCCATTATAAAGCTTTACAAATTGGATTAATAAACCATATGCTAAAGGAACATTTATAATAGCAAAACCAATAGAAAGTATAGTATTAAGGCCATTGAATGAATAGCTTAAAATGGTATTAAAAATAAAATTTATAGCCATATATGCAAGAGTTATACAAGCTGCTTTTCCCCATTTTCCAGATAGTTTTTCACGAGCTCTTGCTCTAAAACTTGATAAATTCATATATAAAATCTCCTTTCCTTTTTTATAATATTATGATATATTAAGTATATGAAAAAATCAAGTAAAGTAGTAAGAAAAAACTCGAAAAATGTAAAAAGGAGCAAAAAAGATGAATAAAATTATTCAAATAATAGCAGATGAATTAAATGTAAAAGAGGAGCAAGTTACCAATACTATAAAATTAATAGATGATGGTAATACTATCCCATTTATAGCACGTTATAGAAAAGAAGTTACAGGTGGTTTAAGTGACGAGACACTTAGAGATTTAGATGAACGACTTAAATATTTAAGAAACTTAGAAGAAAGAAAACAAGAAGTAATTAAATCAATAGATGGACAGGGGAAACTTACAGATGAAATAGTGCAATCATTGGAAAATGCCAAAACACTTTCAGAAGTGGAAGACATATATAGACCATATAAACAAAAAAAGAAGACAAGAGCAACAATAGCTAAGGCTAAAGGACTAGAGCCATTGGCGCAAATAATATTTGAACAAAATGATAAAAGAAATATAGAAGAAATTGCAAAAGAATTTATAGATGAAGAAAAAGGAGTTTTAAACGTAGAAGAGGCAATTCAAGGCGCAAAAGATATAATTGCAGAAAATATATCAGATAATCCTAATTATAGAAAACAAATTAAAAGAATGTGCTATAGAGAAGGAATAATAATGGTTAAAGGCACAAAAGAAGAAAAATCGGCATATGATATGTATTATAATTTTAATGAAAAAGTAAACAGAATACCTAGTCACAGAATCTTGGCTATAAATCGCGGAGAAAAAGAAGAATTTTTAAAAGTTAAAATGGAAAAACCAGAAACTACTATTTTAGAAATGATTAATAAAGATATTATAAAAGGTTCTACGCAATATACTAAAATGTTAGAAGAAACAATAGAAGATAGCTTTAAAAGACTAATAGAGCCATCAATAGAAAGAGAGATACGCTCTGACTTAACAGAAAAGGCAGAAACGCAGGCTATAAAAGTATTTGGAAAAAATGCAAAACCATTATTGCTAGCAGCACCGCTAAAGGGGCTAACTGTAATGGGGTTTGACCCAGCATATAGAACAGGCTGTAAAATTGCGGTAATAGATGAAACCGGAAAACTACTTGCTACAACAACTGTGTATCCAACAGAACCACAAAATGATGTAGAAGGAGCTAAAAAAGAATTAATAGCACTAATAAAAGAATACAATGTTAACATTATTGCAATAGGAAATGGAACAGCATCAAGAGAATCAGAAAACTTTGTGTCAGATATGATAAAGGAGTTAAGCAATGTTCATTATGCTATAGTAAGTGAAGCAGGAGCATCTGTATATTCTGCATCAAAACTTGCAACAGAAGAATATCCGGATATAAATGTATCTTTAAGAGGAGCAATTTCGATAGCAAGAAGATTACAAGATCCACTGGCAGAGCTTGTAAAAATAGATCCAAAATCAATAGGTGTGGGTCAGTATCAACATGATGTTGATCAAAAGAAATTATCAGAGAGTTTAACAGGAGTAGTAGAAGACGCAGTTAATAAAGTTGGGGTAGATGTAAACACAGCAACACCTTCTTTATTGTTTTATGTATCTGGAATTAATAAAACATTAGCAAGCAATATTGTAAAATATAGAGACGAAAATGGAAAGATAAAAGAAAGAAAGGAATTACTAAAGGTTCCAAAATTGGGAAAAGCAACATTTCAACAATGTGCAGGTTTTATGAGAGTATTTGATGGAAAAAATCCATTAGAAATAACAGCTGTTCATCCAGAAAGCTATGAAGTTGCAGAACAACTATTAAATATAATCGGCTTTAAAAAAGAAGATTTATTAAATAAAGAAAAGTTAATTATAATAAAAAATAAATTATCAGAAATAAAAACGCAGGAAACAGCAGAAGAGCTAAATGTGGGGGAAATAACATTAAAAGATATTATGCAAGAGATTTCAAAACCAGGACGAGACCCAAGAGAAGATATGCCAAAACCAGTATTAAGGGCAGATGTATTGAAATTTGAAGATTTAAAAGAAGGAATGATACTAACAGGAACTGTAAGAAATGTAACAGATTTTGGCGCATTTGTAGATGTTGGAGTGAAACATGATGGACTAGTACATATTTCACAATTAAGCAATAGTTTTGTAAAAAATCCTTCAGATGTAGTATCTGTGGGAGATGTAGTAAAAGTAAAAATAATAGGAATAGATGAAGATAGGAAAAAAGCACAATTATCAATGAGAATCTAAAAAAACTGATAATATAAATAAAATACGGACATTTATTTGTCCGTATTTACCTATATTGTTCTTGAATTTTTTGTATTTCTTCATAATTTTTATTCAAAATATCTAAGAATACTTTAGCAATTTTAGGGTCAAACTGTGTTCCGGCACACCTTTCTATTTCTGCTTTGACTACCTCTAAAGGTAAAGCATCTCTATATGTTCTTTTGGATGTCATAGCATCAAATGTATCAGCAACAGCAGCTATTCTGGCGAAATATGGAATATCTTCACCAGCTAGTTGAGAAGGATATCCTTTTCCATCATATCTTTCATGATGATGTTTTACAATAGGTATAATATCTTGAAATACTTTTGCATTGCATAAAATATGTGCACCAATAGATGGATGATTTTTAATTTCAGAATATTCATCATCTGTAAGTTTGCTATCTTTAAGCAATATGCTGTCTGGAATTCCTATTTTGCCGATATCATGAAATAAGCCACCAATTTTTAAAGTATTAATATCAGAGTCAGATAAACCAAGATGCTGACCAATTAAAACAGAGTATGCAGATACTCTATCTGAATGACCTCTAGTATAAGGGTCTTTTGCTTCAACTGTAAATCTAAGTGTTTCAACCATGTCTAAATATGCCTTTTCCAGATCACTGTAAGCATCTGATAATTCATTATTTATACGATTTATTTCATTTAATTGTTCAACAGATTTTATTGCAGCCTCAACTAATAGAAGCAATTGGTCAAATTTATCGCTTTTTTCACAATAACATTGTATATCCAATTTTCTTATAGTCTCTAATGGTGGAGCTAAATCTTTGTGTCCTGTTAGTAATAAAATGTAAAGTTCTTTATTAAATTTCCTTATTTCCTCAACAACTTTATCTCCATGAATAGGTGTCATCATAAAGTCTAATAGCATTAAATCAAAATGTTCTTTTTTTACACGTTCTATTGCTTGAATTGGATCAGTTATTCCTACAAAGTTATAACCATTTCTATTCAAAAGGACAGATAAAGAATCTAATACACCGCTATCATCATCAACTGCTATTATTTTATATCCTGTAGTGGTATTAGATTGAATATGCTTTCTCATAATATCACCTCTGTATTAAACAATACTATATTATAAAGTGGGGAAAAAATCAATAAGAAAGATGAAAAAAATGAAAAAAACTGTAATAAAAGTAAAATTTTACTTACATTACAGTTCTATTTTAACTATTGTGGTAATATAATATTAAATATTGTGCCTTTTCCTTCTTCTGTAGAATATGTAATATCTCCATTAAAATGTGCACGTATATTTGAATATGACATAAATAAGCCAATTCCAGTTCCATCTTTGCCTTTAGTTGTTATCATTTCTTTAAATAGTTTCTCTTGAACTTCTTTAGGAAGACCGCCAGCATAATCTCTAACAGAAACAATAACATCATTTTTTTCTTGAGTTATAATTAAATCTATTGTTTGCCCCTCTTTACCTTTATAGGCCTGAATTGCATTTGATATCATATTATTTATAACTTGAACCAAACCATTTATATTGCCATGAATCATAAGGGAAGTAGGAACTTTAAGGTCTAAATTCAAAGTAATTAAGGCTTTTTTCAACTCATGTTTCATAAGAATGTCAACTCTTTTAGTAAGTTCCTCAACCGTAAATGAATCAACAGTATTTTCAGATAAGGCAACAGCTTGACCTTTAACAGCTGTAATAATATCTGACATATATTCTAAATATGATTTTATCTTAGAAATCCAATCCTTCATATCGTTTGCAATAGCCAAATGGTCATCAATAGTAACATCTTTGTCAACTATAGACTCCTCATATTCTTTAATTAAATCTGTAAGACCATCTGTAGCTCCCGAAATTGACATTATAGGAGATTTTAAGTTATGAGCAATACCACCAATCAATTGACCAAGAGAAGCCAAACGTTCCCTCTCAATTAAAATATCTTGGTTATCTTTAAGAGCCTGCATGTCTAATTTATGCTGAGTAATATCCTTAAATAGTAATAAAGTACCTAGAAAAATATCATTGTTATATAAAGTTGAAATTTCGATTGTAAAATATTTGTCTAGTGATTCTATGTGAATTTCAAAAGAAACAGTTTCATTAGAAGCCATAGCTTTTTGAATAGCGTTTTGAAATCTCTTTACGTTTACTTTATATTTTTTATGTTCTTTAAAAAATGTAAAAATATCTTTTCCTCTAATGTCATAATCATGCAACCTGAAAGTTTTTAAAAAAGTCTCATTGAAATCTGACATAACTAAATAGTCATCTAATACAAGATAACTATCGGAAATCCTATTTGCAATTATTTGAACTGCAATTGGAGCAATTCCTAAGAATTGAAATTTAAAAATTGCAAATGCAAAGCAGATCATAGTAAGTGCAAAGGAAATAGGAGTTATATAAACAGTCATAGGAAGTATCTTAAAAGTTCCTAATATATTAGTTACCAAAGGAATACTGATTCCTAGGATAAGCAATAAAGATTGCTTTGAAAAGAAACCTGAATTTTTCGAAGTTGCTTTTATCATTTGGAAAACCCCAAGCAATAATAATGAATATGAATAAATATTGTGAACAATCATATAACTCCCAGGGACACCTTCATTTATATTGATGGAATAATGTTTATAAAAAAGATGATGATAATCATTTGTCCATAATACTATTAGTGATAATGCAGGAACTATAAAGAATAGCAGATATCTTTTTTTAAAAGTAATTTTTGTTTTAGCAAAAATTAATCCTGTAAAAAAGATTGCGACTGGCAAAAAACAAGTTCCTATATAAATAAACTTTTCAAAGTTCCAAGGATCCCAATTAAAGTTTTTACTTAGAATATCTTGAAACATTACACCTAGGCAAATAACCAATACACAGATCAAATCTACGCAAAAAAATGTCTTTAATTGAGATCTTCCTTTTGTCCTTAGAACATATATAAGAGTAATGACTATTGATAAGGCTGACAACATTAATAAAAATAATGGTATAGAAATTTTATCTAGCATTTATTTATCTCCTTCTATAAAATGTACTTTCTTAAAATAATCAAAACATTTATTGATATAGAGACTATCATAAGAAACCCAGTTAAAACCGACTTTATTCAAAAATTTATTTGTAAAGTCACAATCTAGTCTAACCTTAGAAGTATATGTGAACTTTTTGTTTTTGTCAATATCTTGTATGATTCCAGAAATAGTATCTTTCTTTTTATTGTCTTCCAATATACCTGTTATAATGTATGACATTAATTCATCAGTAACAGGAATAATCTCAAAGCCTCTATCTAATAAAGTATTATACAATAAAGGAGCAGGCATTAAATTCGGATTGTATATATGGAATACATTGCAAGGACTGCTATATTCTAGTATTTTTATTATTGCATCAGCACATAAATCAACTGGAGTAAACTCAAGAGCATGCTTTAAAGTTTCTTTTGGGAAAGCTCCAATTTCAATAAATGATTTCAGTCTTCTAACAAAAGCATTGTCTTTAATATTTTTTTGGAACATTCCATCAGAATATCTATTAGTGATATTACCAATTCTAACAATTTGGACATCTAATCCATCTTCAATAGCTTCTAAAACTGAAATTTCAGCTTTGTATTTAGTTGTACTGTAAATGCCTTTAATACTTTGACCAACATATAAATCATGTTCAGTAAATAATTTCGAACCTTCTTCTTCAGGAGTAGTCGTAAGTTCCTCTTTTTCTCCAAAACCAGATATACTAATAGTCGAAGCATGAATTAATCTCTTATTATTCTTCTTACACAAGTCTACTATATATTGAGTACCTTTTACATTAATATCTTCAAATTCTTTCTTTAATCCAAAATGCTTAACAATAGCACCAGAGTTGATAACAACATCAACATTAGACACAACTTCATTATAATCACTTTCAGATAAGCCTAAATTTTCTTTTACCAAGTCTCCTGCAACAACTTTTATTCTATCTTTACAATTATTATAGAAATCTTCTCCAAAATAGAAATTTAGATAACTGATAATTCTATCTTCTGGAGACATATTGCTCTTTGGTCTGATTAAACAATAAGCTGTACCTGATTCGTGTATTAAGAACGAATGTAGTATGTGAGCACCTAAATATCCAGTGCTTCCTATTATAAGGGCATTTCTAAAACTATACTTTTCAATTTTATCCAAGTTGTCAATAGAGTTTGCTTTTAAAAGATTATTGATTTTAGAATAATCATAATTTGCCATAAAATGTTCTTCAGGGCTTGGCAATTTCTTTGATAATTGTCTAATAGTAGGAAAGTTAAATATATCTGCATACTCAAATTCCAAGCCATATTTCAAAGCCTCTATTTGCATATTAATTGCAAGGATAGAATCTCCACCAATATCAAAGAAATTATCATCAACAGAAATCTTATCTGTTTTAAGGATATTCTTCCAAATTTCTAATAATTTCTCTTCGTTTGAATTAAGAGATCTAATGTCAACAGTTGCAGAAGCAAATTTGTTTACAACAGGAAGAGGAAGAGCTTTTCTATCAACCTTTCTATTAATGGTATAAGGCATTTTATCAAGCTTTATAATATAAGTAGGCACCATGTAAGGAGGCAAGAACTTCCTCAAATTTTCCTTAACTATATTCTCAGCTAAGTTATTATCTGCTACGTAGTAACCACATAAAGATTCTTTACCATCAAGAGAAACTTTATTAACTATTGCAGAAGTAACTCCTGGCATTTTTAACATCTCATCTTCTATTTCACCAAGCTCAATACGAAGTCCTCTTAACTTTACTTGATTATCTATTCTGCCTAAACACTGAACTTTACCATCAAATGTCCAACGGCCAATATCACCAGATTTATATATCTTTCCAGAACCAAAAGGATTTTTTAGAAATCTTTCGGCAGTCAATTCTGCTTTACCAATGTAGCCATCTCCTACTTGTATTCCTCCTATATATATTTCACCTATTACACCAATAGGCACCTGTTTCATATTTTTATCTAATATATAAATTTGTGTATTCAATATAGGTGGACCAATTGTAATTTCCTTTTCTCCATTTAGGTTTTGAACATTTGAAAGTATAGTAATCTCACTAGGACCATATATGTTATATATAGTTATGTCATCTGCTAATGCTCTTAGGTCTTGAACAAATTTTTCTGGCAAAGGCTCTCCACCAAAAACCATGTTTTTAACTCTTGCAAGAGCAGTATCAGGTTCTCTATTATCATAGTTTATTTTCATTAAACTTGGGGTAACAGTCATTACATCAACATTGTATTTTTTTATTAATGCATCTAAAAGTTTTGGATTTCTGTGCTCTGCATTATTAGCCATAACAACTTTCAAACCATGTGTTAAGGAAACGATAATTTCATAAACAAATATATCAAAAGGTGTAGAAGTTACAGAAGCAATAGCATGCTTGTTGCCTTCTTTTAAATAATCTAATACTTTTGTCATAGCCTGTACCATATTAGACATTCCTATTTGATTTAGCATTACACCTTTTGGTGTTCCTGTAGAACCGGAAGTATATATAATGTATGATAAGTCTGTTTCTTTAACAGAAACATTTGGATTAGAAGTATGTTTACCATAGATTTCGGTATTATCTAAGTCTATTTCTATAGAATTTTTAATTTGCGCAACTTTTTCACGCAGTTCTTTCTGAGTTAAAACACGTTCTATCTTACTGTCGTTAATATAATATTCGGTTCTGTCAATAGGGTAGGTAGGATCTACGTTTAAAAATGCAGCTCCAGCTTTTAATATTCCTAGCATACAAACAATAGTCTCTAAAGAACGATTAGTCATTATTGCAATAATGTCATTAGGTTTTACACCTTTAGATATTAGGTAATGTGCTAAACTATTTGCTCTTTCATTAAGTTCCTTATAAGTTAAAAATTTATCATCACAGATAACGGCTACATCATCAGCATGCAATACAGCTTGCTCTTCAAAAATTTTAGAAACAGGAGCTCTGTTAATTTTACCATAAGTATTATTAAATTTATCTAATAACTTTTGCTCATCATCAGTTATAATATTAACATTTTGAACATCATCATTAAATCCTTCTATTATTTGTTTTAGAACAAATAGATAATGTTTTAAGAAACTTGTCATAGTATTTTCTTTAAATAAATCACTTCTATATTCAAGATTTATTTGATTAGACTTAGGTGCAATTTCTAATGTAATAGCAAATTTTGCAGTATTAGTTACAGTTGGAAGTATTTCAGCTTTGTTGTTAGTCAAAGTAGATGTATCTTCCTGGTTTTGATAAGTTAAAACTACATCAAACAAAGGATTTCTCGAATGATCAACAGTAACTTGCAAGTCTTTAACAAGCATATCGTAAGGATAAATCTGATGATCTAAGGCACCAGTAACAGTATTGTTTACAAAAGTAATTAAATCTGAAACTGATTGAGTTTCTAATATTTTTGTTCTCAAAGCAATGTTATTAACAAACATGCCAATAATATTTTGTAAGCATTCAATACTTCTGTTGGCAACAGGACTTCCGATAACTATATCTGTTTGTCCAGTATATTTATAAAGAGTAACAAATAAAGCTGTTAAAAATACAGAATAAGTTGATACGTGCTGTTCTTTTGCAAAAGTTGAAACTTCGTCAATTATAGACTGCTCAAGATGATTATAAAGTTTATTGCCGGTATAAGTTTGATTTGCTGGCACAGTATAATCAAAAGGCAAATTCAAAGTTTCAAAATCGAAATCCTTAAAACAATTTAACCAATACTTTTTATCATCAGAAAGCTTATCTTCATTTATTAAAGTGTTCTCCCATACAGAATAATCTGTATATTCCACTTCAAGAGGTTCAATGCTTTCACTATTATATAGCTTAAACAAGTCATTTACTAATATGTTTAGAGAAACACCATCCATAACAATATGATGAGAATCAAATAATAATAAGGTTTGTTTGTTATCTATATAATGAATTTCAGCTCTTAACAAAGGTGCTTTTTCTAAATCGAAAGGCTTAGCGAAATTGTTTACTAGCGAATCTATTTCACTGCTTGTATTGTTAAATGTTTCGACCGCAAAATCAACATTGTCTAAAATTTTCTGTTTTATTTCCGCATCATCAATAATAAAAGTTGTTCTAAATGAGCTTTGACTTTTTATGATTTGCTTAAATGCTCGTTCTATTCTGTCTCTATCCAAAATAGAGTGTACTATTATAGCACCCGGAGTATTGTACAATATGCTATTTTCTCCCGACATTTTTTGAGAGTAATAAATTCTTCGTTGAGCAGAAGATAGAGGATATATGTTATCCTTGCTTTGCTCATGAACAATTGAACTATGAACGTAGACACATGAAGAGTTATCCTTTACTAGCATGCAAATTGCCTCTACATTACTAGCACTGATTATATCTCTTACAGTGATGTTGGTATTAAAGTGCTGATTCAATAAGGTTGAAAATTTAATTGCAGATAAAGAATCTCCACCAAGCTCAAAAAATGAGTCATACAAATTAACAGGGGAGTTATCTAAACAAAGAGATTTGTTTAGGATAAGCTCGACTTGTTTTTCAATTTCGTCTTTTGCAAAATATTTATCAGTAGATGAAGCACTAGAATAATACTCAAGTAGTTTTTTCGAGTCCAATTTTCCGTTATAGTTGATAGGAATTTTTTCAATAGAAATTATTTTAGTAGGAACCATATAATAAGGCAATTTTGTTTTTATATAATTTCTAACATCTTCTAAAGGTATAGTATTTTTACAAACTACAAAGGATAAGATCTTGTTTTTGTCAACAATAGAAACACTTTCAACAATGTCAGGAAATTCTAATAAAACTGAGTTGATTTCATCTAATTCAATTCGGTATCCATTAATTTTTACCTGCTTATCTCTTCTGCCTACATATTGAAGGTCCCCATTAGGGAGCATATATCCTAAATCTCCTGTTTTATAAACAGTATCATTTATTGAAGGAATATATATGAATTTTTCGGCAGTTTTAGCTTCTAAATTTATGTATCCTTTTGAAAGGCAATCGCCCGCAACACAAATTTCTCCAATAGTGCATTTTGGTTGAATCATGTTATTAGAACTTAAAATGTAAGCTCGACAATTAGGCATTGGACGGCCTATTGGTATTATAAAAGAAGTATCAGAATTTTCTGAAATATACATCTTAGATATGCAACATATCGTGGCTTCGGTAGGACCATATCCATTATGAATTTGCATATCAGGATTTAGAGATAGGTATTTATTTAAAGTTGTATTATAAATACTTTGTACGCCAACTAAAAGCTTAGCAAGTCCGTGATAGTCTCGTAAGGCCAAGATATTATATACAGCTTCTAATAAATTAGGAGGTATAAATGAAAAAGTTATACCATTTTTAGAAATATAATCTCCAAGCAATTCGGCATTAAATATACTATCATCAGCTAATAAGTGTAATGAAGCACCAAATAGAAGAGGAATAAATATCTCCTGCATACTTGCGTCAAAAGCAACGTTGGCAATACTTAATGCTACATCATTGTGACAAATAGAGTTATTAAAACGATTTTGAATACCATATACATGATTTATTAGAGATTTGTTAGAAACTCCGACTGCTTTAGGTTGTCCTGTAGAGCCAGAGGTGAAAATGACATATGCTAAATTATCACTTGACGTTTCTATGTTTAAATTTTCGGTAGACATAGATATATCGAGGTTCTCTATATTAAAAACATTATATGTTGAACTTATATTGTTACTATAATTTTTATGAGATATAACAAGAGGTGCATTTATATCCTGTAACATATAATTTATTCTATCAACTGGATATTGAGTGGATATAGGAACAGCCACGTTCTTACTCTTTAAGACTCCTAAAAGAGTAACAATATAATCTATAGATTTGTTCATATATATTGCAACGAAAGAATCTACTATTGAATTTGAAGATAGGTAATTTGCTAACTGATTTGATTTTTCGTTAAGTGCTCTGTATGAAAGAGTTTGATTTTCAAAAACTACGGCAACAGAATCCGGATTTTTAGAAACTTGTTCCTCAAACAAACTAATCAAAGTCTTGTCCATAGGATAATCCATTGTAGTATTATTAAAATCATTCAAAATCTGTTTTTTCTCTTCTGGAGTTACAATTTCTATAGCGGAAACATTAATCTCGTTATTTGATAATACTTGATGAATCATGTTTTCAATACGATTATGTAAATTATTAATGTAATTTACATCATATTTTGATGTTTTGTAATCATAAAAAACATTTAAGCCAGTAGAGTTGTAATCCACCATATGAATTTGCAAATCATCAGCACAAGTACCATTAAATACCCAATGAGAATCACAATCAATCTCATCATTTACAGTATTTGTAATCTGATAAGATAAAACAACATTATATAAATTTGGAATACTAGAATCTAATTTTCTTAAATCTTCTAGTATGTTTTGATATGGGTATCTTTGGTGTCTTAACATAGATAGGCAACTTCTAGCCATAGATTTACTAAAATCTACGAAAGAAGAGTCGTTTAAAATATTTACGCGCAAAGGAACAGTACTAATGAACATACCATTAGTGTTCTTATCCGCAAAATCTAATCTATTTAAAATTGGCGTACCAATAACAAAATCATCTAAATTTGATACTCTACCAATATAAATCGAAAAAATCGACATGAAAAAATTATATATTGAAATTCTATTATTCTTACAAAATTCAGAAACTTTGTCCATAACTTGCTTAGAAATAGCAAACTTTTGCCTTTTAGCAGTACAAGAAACTTGATTAGAAGATTCTGCTGAAAAGCATGGAATTGTAGCAAGTTCAGGTACAGTATTAAAAACCTCAGCCCAATATTTTTTATCTTTTTCAAAACGAGGGCTATTTAAATACTCTTGTTCTTCTTTTATATAATTAATATATGAATATTCTACATCATCAGATTTAGTATTTTTTATCAAGTTGGTATATTCCTGAACAATTTCCTTGCAAAATAGGCCAACTGTCCAAGAGTCCGAAATAATATGATGCATAACAGAGATAACGCCACCAGTGCCGTCTGGTAATCTAAAAATTTTGACACAAAATAAATTAGAATTCTCCATAGAGAAAGTAGTTTGACACATTTTTTCTTCAATTAATAATAGCTCAGCCATGTCGTTTAAATCAATAATTTCGACGAAATAGTTTTCTAAACTAACAAAAATTTGCTTGATATTATTACCGTCTTTAGTAAGTTTTATATGGAAGTTATCATGTGCCAAAATAACATTAGACACAGCTTTAGAAAGTGCAGAAAAATCCAACTGCGTTTTTAAATGCACTGTACCGCCAATATTATTTACAGCCGTTCCTTTATAATATTGCTCCATGTTCCATATATTCTTTTGAGGATTTGTTAGGTTATAAAATTTTTTTTCCATAATAAACTTTCCCCCATTGTTAAATTTTTCTCTATTGTATAATAATCAAGGCAAAAAAGCAAAACTTTCAACGTGAAAAGTCAAAAAAAGTGCATATTCGACACGAAACGACAAAATATAAACACAATTTTGACGAGTTAATTATACTAAGCAAATTATATATTAAACACATAAAAAAATCAACAAAATAGCGTTATATATTATAGAAAACTTAATTTTAAAAGCAAAATATCAGGAAAAAGGAATGTTGTTGTAGAGGTGATTTTAATCGCCCGCCATAAATTCCTTAGAAACGGTTGATTTTTTCGAAAATTGTTGTAAAATGTAATAATAGACAATAAAGAAAGTAGGTAAAAAAATGCTAAAAAAAGCATACAAACATTTTTTAACAGTAACAAAACATAAATATTATGTTTTTAGGTTAAGTATAAAAGCGGGAATTCCAGTAAGAGGATTTCTACATGACTTTTCCAAATATTCTTTTACAGAATTTTGGGAATCGGCTAAGTATTATACAGATGGTAAAAGCAGTCCAATAACAAATTGCAAAAGAGAACGCGGATACTCAAAAGCATGGTTACATCACAAAGGAAAAAATAAACACCATCACGAATACTGGTATGACTATGAAACTACAGATGAAGTGCCTGTTATACCATATAAATATACAGTAGAAATGATATGTGACCAATTGGCAGCAGGAATAACATATAATGGAAAAAATTGGAGAAAAGATACACAACTAAAATATTGGAGAAATGTAGAAAACAGAAGAAAGATAAATCCAAGAATTGCTAATATGCTTGATGAAGTATATGTACAGGTAAGCAAACAAGGAATAGACAAAGTGATAAATAAAAAGAATTTAAAAGAATTATATAAAAAATATTGTGAATAAAATAAAAACCTATGCATACGTAGATAATACATAGGTTTTTTATATGAGCAAATTATTTAAAATATTTAATTCCTGTTTTAATAGCATTGTTATTCATAATAATTTCGCCATTTTCAAGCAATTTACAAATAAAAAGACTTGAATTGCTAATAAACTTTGCAAATTCAATAATAGCAGAATTGAATTTGGCAATATTAGAATATTTAAGATTAATATTATCAAAAACAATGTAGTAATCTTTTTTGTACAAATATAGTAAAATGTTTTTTGCAACCTTGTAACTTAAAGAAAGATTGTGATTTTTTAAGTATTTAACAAAATTACAATAATCATCAAAGCTAGCAAATTTATAAATAGCATATTTTGAATCTATTTTAGTATTTTTTCTTTTTACAGATACTTTTTTATGTAGGTTTTTGGAATCGGGTACAACCCTTGTAACAGTAACAATAAACTCCCCATTTGCCATAGCTAAAGCCTCTATACGTACAGGATAATCTTTAAATTCAAAACCAATTTCTTCTTCTGCTTCTTCTAGAATATCCAAAAATAAATCTTGTTTTTCTAAAGGGTTAGACATAAAAGAATGAAAATCAATATTTTTATCTTTTAAATCTTGAGAAGTTAGGGTAATTTTAATTTTATTTTCACTAAGTTTTTCAAACTTCATTATACAGCCTCCAAACATCACTACTACATATAATATTATAAATCCATATAATTGTGACAATTTTTACTATAACACAAAACAATCTAAAAAGGAATAGTAAATACAAAAAATATTGGTAAATGCAAATTCTACATTTGCATTTAATAAATTTGCCGTAACTATATGATACATCATTAATAATTATTAAAATAATTATAGCACATATATAAATAAAATTAAATGATAAAAAAATGGAAAAACAGAATGATGAAAAAGTATATTTGCGTAGGGATAGGAGCTAAAAAACATAAATGTGTAACATTACTGAAATAAAAATGTAAATAAAAAGAAATAAATGTCTAAAAATGAAATGTTGCATAAAGTTTCCGTAAAGAATTAGTTTAAATGAGCCTCAAAAAGCAAAGTTGACAAATTTTTTAACAAAGGTAAAATGAAGTAAAGAAAAACGGGAGGAATGTGATATGTGCAAAAGAAATAAAGTATGTATATACATGTTTATAGTAGTAATGGTGCTACAAATTATAATACCAGCACTAAGTGTTATTTTAGAAACAAGTTATACATTAATATCAGAAGCTGATGTTATCACTGAATGGGATATAGGTGCTTCAGGAAGCAATATAACCGCAAAACTATATGATAGTGGTACATTATATATAGAAGGAGAAGGAGCTATAAAGGATGACACGGAATGGAAATTTAGAACCACAGATGTAAGGGATTGGATAACGACAGTGCAGATAAAAGGAAATATAACAACTATAGGAAAGATGGCATTCTTTGGATTTAGAAATTTAGAAGCTTGTATTGATTTTGATAAGAGTGTTAAGGTAGTAAAGAATCAAGCATTTGGTAAATGCCCAAAGTTGGAGAGGGCGGATTTTCCTAACTTAAAAATAGCAGAGAAATATGCATTTTCTGATTGTGAAAGATTAACAATAGCAATTCCATATGATATAGAAAGAATAGAAAATGGAGCATTTAAGTTTGTTAATAAAGTTAAAGGAAATGTAAAAAAATCTGGAATAACTGGGAGCGGAGAACATCTAGTACTTAGTAATACACTAAGCTATTTAGGAGATGAAGCTTTTAAATATGTTAAAAACTTAAGTGGTGTAATTATAACACAAGCGGACTTTACGCATAATAAATTGGCATCTATATTTCCTAAGGATACAAATTTGTATATTAGGCAAGATAGTTGCTTCAAGAGTGCTACTAAATACAAAAGACATTATGCGAAAAATTCTAAACAGACAGGCAACCCAAAAACAATTTATGAGGTTGGAAACAAATTAGATATAAAAGGATTAAAACTTCAGGTTACATATGATGATAATACAACAGTTACCTATCCGTTTAATCAAGAATTTCTATATAGTTCTCCAATAAAAAATGGTGAACAACTTAGTTCAAGTCATAATAATATAGCATTACAAGTTTGTGTTGGAGATGAAAGAGTGACATCAAGTTATGAGCATGGATTAACATATATAAATATTACTGTTAAACCAAAAACAACGATACAAGAGATAAAAGTAGAAACCAAACCAACTACTTTAAATTACACAGTAGGTCAAAAATTAAATACAAATGGTATGGTAGTTGTTTTAATAGATAATAGGGGCACTAGAATTGTCCTAGATGATTCACAATATGAATGTAGCCCGATAAATTTAGATAAAGCTGGAAAACAAAAAATAACCGTAAAATATAAACAAGATGAAAAGTTAAAAGCCACATTTTATGTAACGGTTAAAAAACCAACTTATGAAACAGAAATTGTTAATTATCCAAAAACGGAATACAAAGTTGGAGATAAATTAAAATTAACAGGCTTACGTGTTAAATTACAATATACAAGTGGTCCATCAAATGGCCAGATATTATATTTTAATTTAAATGATATGAGGACAAATCCTGTTAATGAAACTCAATTGAATGAAACTGGAACTGTTGATGTAACAATGACATCAAACAATGGAGAAAATTTAGGAATTTTAGAAGTTAATGTATTACCAAAAACAAAAACAGTAACTAAAATTGAAATATCAAAAAAACCTAGGACAAATTACACAGTAGGAGATTCTTTAAGTACTAAGAATTTAAAACTTAAAGTAACATATAATGACGGCACTTCAAGTTTTGAAACATCGGGATTTACTACAGATCCTAAAAAAGGAACAACACTAACAGCAGCAAATAAGAGCGTTAAAGTCACATATGGAGGTAAAACGGCAAGTTACAGTATAAGTGTTACGCCAAAAGAAATAGTTAGAATACAACCAGCGGGAGAATTTAATTTTGTATATACTAAAGGAGACAAATTAAATTTAGAGGGGCTAAAGTTAAAAGTAACATATAATAATAATGACACAGAAATAATAGAAGAAGGCTTTACAATAGAGCCGAAAAATGGAACAATACTAAATGAAGTAGGTTCAGAAATAGTAAAAATTAAATATAATAATAAAGAGACAAGAGTATTTTTGTTTATAAATGAAAGAACACTAATTAGAATAGCATCAACAAATTTAGGGAAAAGCGACTATATAGAAGGAGAAAACTTTGAAGCAGGAGAATTATTCCACGTAGTTGCTGTGTATGATAATAATTCAATGGAAGAAGTATTTAACTATACGGTAGTAGATGGAGATAATTTGAAATTGGGTCAAAAAACGGTAACTATTAGTTATGAAGAAAATGGCAAAACGGTAACAACTACAACTCCTATAACTGTGACTCCAAAACAATTAGAAAAAATAGAAATAACAAGAGAACCAAATAAAACTACATACATACAAGGGCAAAATTTTGATTCGACAGGAATGCAAGTAACAGCAACATATAATAGTGGTAAAACAGCAATAATTAATAACTACTCTGTACCAAATGGACAAAATCTAACGGTTGGGATGACTTCTGTTAAAATAGTATATACAGAAAATGGGGTAAGCAAAGAAGTAGAGCAACCAATAACAGTAACATTAAAGCAACCTATTAATATTAGAGTAAAAGAAAATGTAAAAAAAGTTTATATAGTAGGCGAAAAAGTTGACAAAACAAATATGTGTGTAGAGATAGAATATGATGATGGCTCAATAGAGCAAGTAACAAATTATGAAGTCGATACAGAAACTTCATTAAGTAGAGCAGATAAAACTAGAACAATTACATACAAAGAAGGAAATACAACATTAGAAGCGGAAATAGATGTACCTGTATTGCCAGCCGAAATTCAGAAAATTAGTATAAAGCAATATCCAGATGATGTGAATTATGTTGTAGGTCAAAAATTCTTTTCAAATGGATTAATATTACTAGTAAAATATGCAGACGAAACAGAAGAAGAAATAACAGAAGACTTTACATTAGACTTGCCAGATGGAAGTGTATTAACAAAAGCAGAAACAAAAACAGTAAAAGTAAACTACATGGGACAAGAGGTAAAATTTGATATTAATGTAAAAGAAAATAATGATATACAAGCATTAACAATAATGGATGGTTCTATTGAGACAAATTATGAAATTGGCGAAAAATTGGATTTAAGAGGATTAGTGCTAATATCAGAAGGTTCAAACAATGACATAAAAGTTATTTGGGGAAATTACGAATGTGAGCCAGCAGAAGGAACAGAACTAAATACCAAAGGACAACAAACAATAACTATTAAATATGCAGGTAAAAGTGCCGTTCTAAACATAAATGTTGGAGAACACCAAGTTGAAGAAATAGAAATAGAGAATTTACCAAAAACTAAATATGTAGTGGGACAAGCATTAGATTTAACTGGATTAAAATTAAAAGTTATGTATGATAATGGAACAGAAGAAATTGTAGAAACAGGATATACATCAAGTATAGAAAATGGAACAATATTTAACAATGTGGAAAATAAAACCATAGAAATATCATACAAAGAAAAAACAACAAGTTTTGATATTGATGTAGTAAAAAAACAAGTTGAAAAATTAAAGGGAATATCTGCACCTACAAAAACTAAGTATAAAGTTGGAGAGGCACTAGACTTATCAGGAGTTAAATTTAAGGCAATATATAATGACGGAGAAGAAAAAGAAATAGAAACTGGATATACAAGCAGTATACCAAACGGTACAATTTTGGACACGATAGGATATAACCCTATAATATTAGAATATGAAGGTAAAACAATAACTGCATTGGTATTTGTAGGAGAAATAGCAATAGAAAGCATAAGCATAAACACAGAGCCAGATAAGGTTGTCTACCAAGTAGGAGAGCAATTAGACCTAACAGGATTATCTATAAAAGTAAAATATGAAAACGGAGAAGAAGATATAATTAAAAGTGGCTTTGAAACTACACCAGAAGATGGAGAAGAACTAAACATAAAAGGACAAAAAGAAGTAACAGTAAAATTAGGTGAAAAAACGGCAACATTTAATGTAGATGTACAAGGTAAAAAAGATGCACCAACATTGACAGAAATAAAAATAGCAAAAGCACCAGATAAAACAAAATATAAAGTTGGAGAAAACTTTGACAAAACAGGAATGGTGGTAAAAGCAATCTACAGTGATGGAAACAGTAAAGAAGTAACAGATTATATATGTATGCCAGAAGAACAATTAGAGAAAGAAACAACAGAAATTACAATAATTTACACAGAAGATACAATAACTAAATATGCTAAACAAAAAATAGAAGTTGTAGAAGACGGTGGCGGAGACAATCAAGGAGACAATAACAACAACAATAACAACAACAATAACAACAATAATAATGACAATGACAACAGTGGAAATAATAATAATGGAAATAATAGTAATAGTAACAATAATAATAACAACAGCAACAACGGTAATAACAATAATAGCAATAACAATAATAATACCAACGACGGAAAAAATGAAGATAAAGTGGACGGAAAAATACCACAAACAGGTGAAAATAGCATTATGCTAATTGCCGGAGCAATTTTAACTGTAATATCAGTTATTATATACATAAAAATTAAAAAATTTGAAATATAAATATATTCTAAAACACGGCATATGCTACAAACAGCATATGCCGTTAAAAGTGCAATTTTTTTTCCTATACATATTGAAAAAAAAGCATATTGCATATATAATACAGTAGAACAAAAGAAAAGTGGGAGGGAGAAAAATGGCAACCAAGAATAAAAGTGTATTAATATTGTTATTGTTCATATTATGCGGATTGGTAGTAGGTGGATTCCTAGGAGAGCTTGCTTCAAAAGTTGACTTCTTGTGGTGGGTGTCATATGGCGAAGAATTTGGAATTTCATCACCTGTAACAATAGACTTAAGTATTATAAAACTTACAATAGGATTTATGTTTAAAATAAATATTTCATCTATTATTGGGCTAATATTAGCAATATTTATATATAGAAAAGTTTAATTTATTCTAAAGAATTTTACGGGGGAAGAAAGGATAGAAATATGAATATCAAAGAAATCCCCCAATCAGAAAGACCTTATGAAAAATTGGAGATGTATGGTGCACAAGCACTTTCAAATGCAGAATTATTGGCAATAATAATCAAAAGTGGAACAAAGGAAGAAAGTAGCATAGTGCTAGCACAAAAAATACTATCTATGCAAAAAAATACACAAGACAGTTTGAGATTTTTACAAGACATATCTATAAAAGAATTTATGAGTATAAAGGGAATTGGTAAAGTAAAGGCAATACAGCTATTAGCAGTGTGTGAATTAACTAAAAGAATATCAAGACCAATTAATAACTTTAATATACAAATAAAATCTCCCCAAGATGTAGCAAATTTACTAATAAATGAATTGAAATATGAAAAAAGAGAAATAGTAAAGGTACTAATGCTAAATTCTAAAAATAATGTTTTAAAAATACAAGATGTGGCATATGGTGGTACAAGCTTTGCTGTTTTTGAAATAAAAGATGTGTTAAAAGAGGCAATAAAAATAGGTGCACCTAAAATAATTTTAGTACATAATCATCCAAGTGGAGACCCAACACCAAGCGATGAGGATATAGAACTTACTAAAAGGCTGATTCAAGTAACAAAAATGCTAGAAATAGAAATGATAGACCATGTAGTATTAGGAGATGGAAAATATAAAAGTATAGTTTCTATGCTTACTAATGGTAAAATTGGATAAAATTATTTAAGAGTCAACTTTTAATACACGAAAGGAAGAATATAAAATATGAAATTTTTTAATTTTGTTTCAAAAGATATAGGTATTGATTTAGGAACGGCAAACATTTTAGTTACCTTAAAGGGAAAAGGCATAATACTTAAAGAACCATCAGTGGTAGCAATAGATAGAAAAACAGGGGCGATACTAGCAACAGGACATGAAGCTAAAGAAATGCTACGGAAGAACACCAGGAGATATAAAAGCTGTTAGACCAATGAAAGATGGAGTAATAGCAGATTTTACAGCTACTCAATTAATGCTAAAAAATATAATGAAAAAAATAGTACAAAGACATAACTTGGGCAAGCCAAGAGTTGTAGTAGGAGTACCATCTGGAATTACAGAAGTTGAAGAAAGAGCAGTGGAGGAATCCGTATTACAAGCAGGTGCTAAAGAAGTCTATTTAATAGAAGAACCAATGGCAGCTGCAATAGGAGCAAACTTAGATGTAGCAGAACCAAGTGGAAGTATAATAGTAGATATAGGCGGAGGAACTACAGAAGTGGCTGTTATTTCTTTAGGTGGCATTGTTGTAAGCAATTCGCTAAGAGTAGCGGGAGATGAACTTGATGAAGATATAGTAAATTATATAAAAAAAGAAATGAACTTAGCCATAGGAAGTACTACGGCGGAGCAAATAAAAATAGAAATAGGATGTGCTATGCCACTTATGTCTGAAACAAGTATGCAAGTAAGTGGAAGAGATCTAGGAACTGGATTACCAGAAACAGTAACAGTAACATCTACACAAATACAGGAAGCAATGCAAGATTCAATAGAAAAAATAATAGATATAGTAAAGCAAACATTAGAAAAAACACCACCAGAATTAGCATCTGATATAATGGAAAAAGGAATAGTGCTAGCTGGCGGTGGAGCACTTATCAAAAATTTTGATAAATTATTATCAATAAGAACAGAAATGCCAGTATATGTCACAGAAGCCCCATTAGACTGCGTAGTTAAAGGAACTGGAAAAACAATAGACGATTTAGAAAGACTAAAATCAGTTTTAATAAACTCTAGAAGGAAAAGATAACATAACCGGAGGAGAACATGTATAAAAATAAAAAAGGCGGAATAGTAGGTATAATAATAACAATTATTATATTAATAATTATAGTTTTATTAACAAATGTGGAAATAAATAAGGTATCAGGGCTAGAAAAAGCCTTTGATACTATTGTTATGCCAATACAAAATAGCCTTGTATATTTAAAAAATAAAATTAAAGGAAATGATAGTTTTTTTCAAAATATAGATAAGCTAAAAGCTGAAAATGATGACCTAAAACAAAAAAATAGCGAGTTAGAGCAAAAATTAAGAGAATATGAAATTATTAAATCAGAAAATGAAACATTAAAAGAATATATGAACTTAAAAGAAAAATATAGTGACTATGAAAGTATACCAGGATATGTAATAAATAAAGAAATAAGTAATTTTGGAAATACTCTAATAATAAATGTAGGACAAAAAGATGGAATAGAGCCAAACATGACGGTTATTTCTGACAAAGGTTTAGTTGGATATATTATATCTACAACTAACAACACCTCTAAGGTACAAACAATAATAGATACAGCAACAGCGGTAAGTGCAACAATAAGTACCTCAAGAGATAGCATTATTGTAAGAGGCACATTAGATGAAAACTATAATTTAAAGGCAACATATATACCAACAGATGCAAAATTATTGCAAGGCGATACTGTAGAAACGTCTGGAATAGGTGGAATTTATCCTAAGGGTATAAAAATAGGAAAAATAAAAGAAATAGTAAACACAAAAAATATAACAGACAGGTACGCAATAATTGAAACAGCAGTTGACTTTTCAAAATTAGAAACAGTTTTGGTAATAAAATAATAGGAGGGCTAATTGAAAAAAACATTATCAATAATACTTATATTAATAACTTTTTTTGTAATATATTTTTTGCAAATAAACTTGTTTAGTTGGTTTAATATATACGGAGTTTCTCCAAATTTGTTTATAATTTTAGTATTAATTATAGGGCTCTTTATTGGAAAAAAAGTTGGATTAGCTTTAGGAATTGTACTGGGATTATATATAGATGTTGTAAATGGAAAAATATTTGGACAAGTAGCCTTAATGCTTGGAATAGTAGGGCTACTAGGAGAATATTTAGATAAAAGTTTTTCAAAAGAAAGCAGAATTACATTAATGCTTATGGTGGCAAGTACAACAATAATATATGAAGTAGGGATATATATAATAAACATTATAAAATTAAATGCAAGTATAGAGTTAGCATTATTTTTAAAAATACTAGCAATAGAAACAATATATAATACAATTATTACAATTATAATGTACCCAATAATACAGAGACTAGGAGAAAAACTAGAAAGTACGTTTAAACCGCAAACAAGAGGAATGTATTTTTAACAAGAAAGGAACAATAAATGTATAATGATGACAGAAATACTAATTTAAGATACAATTTAATAACAATTCTTGTATACATAGTTGGAATTGTTCTTATTGTTCAACTGTTTAATTTGCAAATAGTTAATGGGAAAGAATATAGAGAAACCTCAAATACAAGATTAAGTAGAGAGACTGTAATTAAAGCGGCTAGAGGTTCAATAAAAGACAGGACAGGCAACCTGTTGGTAACAACTAAAATGGGATTTAATATTGAGTTGTATAAAACAAAAATTAATACAACTACATTAAACAAAACTATATTAAATACTATAAAAATTTTAGAAAACAATAATGATAAATATATAAATAATCTGCCAATATCAATAGAACCATTTAAATTTACAATAGATGATGAAGAAAGCCAAGTTAATTGGAAAAAAGAAAATGACATTAAAGAAGATGCTACACCGGAACAATGCTTTTATGAATTAAAAGAAAAATATAAAATAGAACAAGATAATATTTTAGAAGCATATAAAATAATGGTAGTAAGATATGAAATATCTAGAAATGGATATAGCAGTATAAGACCAGTAACAATAGCAAAAGATGTTAGCAGAGAGAGTGCAGTAAAATTGGGAGAACAGAGCATATATTTCCCAGGAATATCTGCTACAAACGAGCCTATGGTGTCATATCCGTCAGGAAGCTTGGCATCACACATATTAGGATATGTTGGAAATATAACGGAAACGGAATTAGATGGTAGAGAAGATACATATGGAATTAATGACGTAATTGGTAAAGTTGGAATACAATATGTGTTTGAGGAATATTTAAGAGGAAAAGATGGAATTAAGCAATTAGATATGTCTGTAGATGGAACTATTACAGATGAATATATTACACAAGAAGCGGTTGCGGGTTCTGATGTAATATTAACAATAGATGCAAATTTACAAGCAGCAACAGAAAAAGCATTAGCAAACAATATAAAGAAAATTGCAGGTGGAGGTTTTAGCAAAAGAAGTGACGCAAAAGCAGGGGCTGCAGTGGTAATGAACGTTAAAACAGGCGAAATATTAGCAATGGCAAGCTACCCAGACTATGAACCAGAATTGTTTGTAAATGGAATTAGCCAGAAAAAATTGGATGAATATAACAAAGGAGATAATATATTTAATAGAGCAATAAGTGGAGTATATGCACCAGGTTCAACATTTAAAATGATTACAGCAATAGCAGGTTTAGAAACAGGTGTAATAACACCAACAGAAAAAATAAACGATATAGGAGTTTATAAAAAAGCACACGAGCCTGCATGTTGGATATGGAATAGCTATGGAATGAGTCATGGATGGCTAAATGTTACAGAAGCAATAATACATTCATGTAATTATTTCTTTTATGAAGTAGGATATAGAGCAACAATAGACAATATAGCAAAATATGCAAAATACTATGGTTTGGGAGAAAAGACAAATGTAGAATTGCCAATGGAAGAGAAAGGAATTGTTGCAACAAGAGATAAAGCAAAAGAAAGAGGGGATGAATGGCAAATTGGAGAAACTCTTTCAGCTGCTATAGGGCAAAGCTATAATTCATATACACCGATACAAATGGCAAAATATATAAGTATGTTGGCAAATGGTGGAGAACCAATAGATGTAACAATTGTAAAATCAATAAATGATGTAAATGGCAATCAAGTTTCAAAAGAAGATATAACCAAATTTGTAAATGCTAAACTTGGACTGACAAAAGAAAAAAAGGAAAACTTGAATATTAAAAAGGAAAATATAGATGCAATATTAAAAGGAATGAAAGGCGTTACAAGTGAAGAAGGCGGAACAGCATATAGTACATTCGCAAACTTTAATATAGAACTAGGTGGAAAAACAGGTTCTGCACAAACAGACGTACAAGGAAAAATAAATGGATGGTTCGTGGGGTTTGCACCATATGAAGAACCAGAAATTGCAGTAGTAGTTTTAGTTGAAAATGCCGGTTCTGGTTCATACACGGCAGAAGTTGCAAGAGATATATTGCAAGAATATTTTGGAATGAATATGGAAAAAGTAGAAGAGGACTTAACAGCAATGCCAAGTACAGAAATTCAAAATTAGAAAGGAAACAGTTATGGAAATTAAAGATTGTATTAATGTAACACTAAAGAAAAATGAAGTAATTATAAAAATAGATGTAACAGCAGACCACAAAAAGGTTATGGCAAATCTAAAAAAGAAGATTCCGGAGTTGAAAAAGCTATATAAGGAAGACAAAACACCAATATTAATAAAAGGTAAAATATTATCAACAAAAGAAAAAAAAGAAATTAAAACATTAATACAAGATGCAATAGATGTAGAAGTAAGATTTGAGGGGGCAAAAGCTCTAGGGCTATATGGAATACAAGAAACCTATTGTAGAGAAATTTCTACTTCTGAAACAAAATTCCATAGGGGTTCTTTAAGATCTGGGCAAAGACTAGAATTTGAGGGAAGTATTGTAATATTAGGAGATGTAAATGGAGGAGCAGAAGTTATAGCAGGTGGTAATGTAGTAATATTAGGAACACTTAGAGGCTTGGCACATGCCGGAGCAAATGGTAATAAATCGGCTATAATAGCTGCTAACTCAATAGAAACTTTACAAATAAGAATAGCAAATATAGTTAAAGAGATAGAAAGAGATGAAGTAGATATACTAAAAACATATGCATACATAGAAAAAGATGACAAAATAACAATGGAGTAAATCAACTAAGTAACAGCATAATTAAAGCAATAAACAAATATTGGTCATCAACTTTTTCGGTATACAAAAAGAAAAGTAATCCCATAAGAAGTATATCATCAGAGTATAATTTTATACCAAAAATTTCAAATAGAATATCCTCGTCCTTTGAATCCGTAGGCTTAGGCTCTGCGGATTTTTTTTGATTTGCAGTTGCCTTTTCTTTCTGCGTTGTACAAGTAGGCATTATCTTTTTTAGATTATTGTACGGATAATTAGCATATCCGTAGGGAGACATGTAATTTCTTCTGTAAAAAGGATAAAAAGGAAAATTAAACATTATTTTTTTTGTCACCACCTAATGGGTTAAATGCTTCAAAAACTTTGCCCATACTAAAAATTTTTATGTACTGATCTACTTTGGACTTTCGGCTATCTCGTAAATAAGGCTTTAAGGATTTTAAAAGATTAGACCTAGGGTCATTTTGAGGATTATTCATGGAGTCCATAATTGTTTTCATTTTTAAAATAGTATCAAAATCTATACCAGAAGTATCAAATGAGGTATCATTATTAGAAGAAGTACTTGAGTCGTTTTTAGCAGAGTTAGAGAAATTATTTACAATGTTTTTAATATCATCAGGCAATTCATTGTTTTTTAGCATACTATTTAATTTGTTCATAATATCAGACATATCGTTACTCATAAAATCTCCTCCTTCTATATAGGTAATAATAGGGCGAAGCTAATCGCCCGTAAGACTTAATGATTACTATTATTATTGTTTTTAATTTCATTTATAATAGTTTCTTTATCTTTAGAGTTTAAAATTTTACTAGCTTTTGCAATGCCAGCCTCCAAATCCTTTTTATCCATTTTAGACAAAATTGACATTAACTTAGCCATATCCATATTGTTGCCATTATTCATAAAATCACCTCTATAAAATATATGTATAAAATACTATAATATAATATTAGAAAAAAGAAAAAATGTTACAATAACAAAATAAAATATTAAGTTGCCTTACGAAATGGAGTTAAAACAATAACAATGACTGCAAAAGGGCGTGTCCCTAAAGCAACAAAAAATTACAAAAAAGAACATCCCAAAAGCGATGATTTGTAATATAAATTTAATATTAGAGGAGTAAAATGTAGTTCCGTAATGTGTTAAGCATATTAAGGGAGAAAGGGCGTAAAAAATATGTTGAAAAATAAATAAAAAATGCTAAAATATAGTATATGTATATATAGAAACTATGAAAATGTCTATTATTATACATAAAGAGTTGAAAAAAGTCGGAAAACTCTTGAAAATTAAACTAAAATTGAGTATAATAAAATTATAGTGTATTAATATGGGTGAACCATAATTATATATATAAAATATTAATCTTTATTGGGAGGTTTTTATGAAAAAAATTACAAAAAAATTATTAGCATCAGTTCTTACATTTATAATATTTTTTGCAGAGCTATCAACATTAGGAATGTATGGAATAGCATATGCAACAGAAGCAAGAGATACTGCAACAAGTAATCAAAATGTAGAATTTGATGTTTACTTTGCAAATGAAAAAAGAGAAATAGTATCAGACGTAAATACAGAAGATGCAAAAATGTATTTAAATATTAAAGTAAAAGAAGCTGGCTATCTAAAAAATGGAATAGTTAGTTTTTCTAGTGCAAACTTTAATGTGAAAACTGGATTTGAAAATGAATACATTCAAGAGATTAAGGAAGACAAAATATATTTAAAACAACTAGATACAAATTCAAATATATTAATAGAACTTCCAATAATTCCAAAAAAAGATGATATTGTATCAGCAGACAATTTTATACAAGAAAGCAAAGTTAGAATAGATGGTACATATGTAAATGCAAAAGGAAAAGAAATAGCAATAGAAAAAGAACATACTGTTAAATTAATATTAAATGGAGAAGCAAAAATAGTTGCAGAAGCAACTATTAATAAGTATGTTCCTTACAAATTAGGCGAGGAATATGGAGTAATTTTACAATATAAAATTAAAACAGGATTAGAAAACAATAATCTACCAATAAAAACAACAGAATTACAAGTAAAAGTTCCAACAATAAATGAAAATACTCCAAACGATATAAAAGTAATGGCAAACAATACAAAAGCAACAAATGGAAAGGAAGATGGAATAGATTTTGTACAAACTAACTGGAACTATAATGAAGAAACAAAATTAGTTGATATAAAGGTAGAAAACATTTTAGAAAATAACAACATAACATGGAAAAAGAATTGTACAGATGAATATTTAGTTACTTTTAAATACGAAGGAAAAGAAATATATGACTATGTAAATTCAACAGAAAAATTTAATGTATCAACAGATTTTACAGCAAAAATAGAAGCATATAATAATATAGAAACAATAAAGGAACAAGAATTTACAGGAAAAGCAGAAATTACAAAGAAAATAAATGAAATTGTGGATTTTAATATAGAAGCTACAAAGGAAATTAGTAAAGGACATATATATGCAAACTATAATGCAAAAGAAAAAGTTGAAACATCATATACAGTAAAATATACAGCTAACATTGCATACGCAAATTTAATTAATGCAATAGAATTTACTCAAGAGGCAGATAATTACAAAGATGGAACAACAGAATATAGCACAGTAGTTTCTAATAAAAATGAAATTTATACAACTAAGATAAGCGTTTCAGAAAATGTATTTAACAAAATTTTGGGAACAGAAGGATATATAGATATATTTAATCCAAACCTAGAAAAAGTTGGAACAATAAATAAACAAAGTTTAAAAGATGGTTTATATACATTTGATTGTAAAAACTTAGATTTAAACAAATTGACATTAAAAACAAGTGCTCCAACAACAGAAGGTACATTGAATATATATGTAGACAAATCAATAAAAGGCGAAAATGGATATAGCAAAGAAGAAATTAAATCATTTAAAGAAATAAATGCAAGCGTAATAGGAAAAACAGAATTGGCAGAACAAACAAAACAGGGAAAAATTGCTTTAAAAGAACCTATATCAAAAGCAGAATTAACAATAAGCAAAAACAACTTATCTACAATAACTGTAAATGAAAATGTAGAAATAAGAGCAACACTAGATACTTCAAACATTAATAACAGCTTATATAAAAACCCAACAATAAAATTGGTATTTCCAAAGTACTTTGAAAAAATAGAAATATCAGATGCAAAATTGTTGTTTGAAAATGAATTGAAATTAAAAAACAATAATTGGTCAACTGAAAATGGAAATAAAGTATTAACTTTATCATTTGAAGGTACACAAACAAAATATAATTCAGAAGCAACAACAAAAGGTGCAACAATATCTATATTAGCTGATATAACATTAGAAAAACTAACACCAAGTATGCAAGAAAAAATAAAAATGTATTATACAAATGAAAATACAAACCTTTATGATAAAACAGAAAATAAAATAGGAATAACAGAAACAAATATTAATCTTGTAGCTCCAACAGGAGTAGTAACAGCTAATGGAGTTAAAGACTATGCAGATGGAGAAAAAGCTATTTTATCAATGTCAGGAGATACACAAGTTGGAAAAATAGCAGTAGGTGCAGATGAAAAAGTAGCAACAATTAACGGACTTATACTTAACAACAATAACAACAGTATTTCAAATGTTAAAATATTAGGAAGACTACCATTTAAAGGTAACAAACAAATAGATACAGATACAGAATTAAAAAGTACATTTAGTGCTACATTGCAAGATAAAATACAAATAAATGCTAACAGCGAAACAGTAAAAGTATATTATTCAGAAAATGCAAATGCAACAAAAGATTTAGAAAATGCAGAAAATGCATGGACATTAGAAATGGATAACATGGAAAAAGCTAAGTCATATTTAATAATATTAGATACAGATTTAAACACAGGCGATAAAGTGGAATTCAATTATAAAGTAAAAATTCCATCAGAGTTACCATACAATAATACTTCATACACTACATATAAAGTATATTATGATAATAACGAACAAGCTGGAACATCAGCAGAAACAAAGCTTTCTCCAATAATAGGTATATCAACAGGAGAAGGACCAAGATTAAAAGTTACATTAACATCAAATATGCCAGAAGGAGCAGAAGTTAGAGAAAGACAAATTGTAAGATTCACAGCAATAGTAGAAAACGTGGGAGAAACAACAGCAGAAAATGTTGAATTAAGCATAGATGCACCAGAGCATACAACACATGTTGAATATGATGTTTCAACAAGAAGTTTTATAGAAGCAAATGAGAAGAACAAAAAAGTATTATTAGGAAGTATTGCACCAGGAAAGTCTGTAGAAAAAATATATGAGCTTAAAATGAATAATATAGAAGATTCATCAGAAACTGTAGAAATATTAAATAAGGTAAAAGCATCAGGTACAACATCTAATGAATACAAATTATCACTTAAAAAAGCAACATTAAAGGTTGAAATAACAACACCAATTGAACCACAAACCTTATTAATAAAAGGAAATAAAATAGAATTTATGACATCAATAAAAAATGTTTCTGAACAAGATATGAATGATGTAATCTGGGAAATGAGTATTCCAACAGGATTAGAAGTAATGAAATCTATAGGTCATAATGATTTTATATCAACAAAAGACAACAGCAATGATGGCGAAACAAAATCTGGAGCTACAAAAATCTTGTTAGGAGACCTTAAAGCAGGGGAAACTAAATATGTAACAATAGAATTAGGAGTACAAGAACCAGCAGAAGAAATAAATATTGTTTCAAAAGTAAGTGCAAAAAATGTACCAGAGCATTATTCTAATGAATTTATATTCTATGGAAAGAAAATAGAATTACAAATAGAACAAAATGTAAAACAAGGACAAAAACAAACTGTAAAAGAAGGAGAAAATATAGAATACATTGTTACTGTAGAAAATATTGGAGGATTAGTTTCAACAGAAAATGTAGTAGAGATAAAAATTCCAACAGAAACAAGATTGGTAGAAGCTAAATATATATACAATGGAACAGAATATGTAGAGGATTCAACATATGACAACATATTGTCTATAGATATAAATAGTTTACAACCAAACGAAAAAATTGATATAAATGTAAAACTTGTTGCAAAACAATTAGGAGAACAACAAGAAAAAGAAGTAATAATTGAACCTGCAACATTAACAGCAACAGCAATAGACAAAATACAAGCTACAAATAAATTGAAATTTTATATTCAACCTTCATTAGAAAACAGAAAATACAAAATATCTGGTACTGCATGGTTAGATGCAAACAAAAATGGACAAAGAGAAGAAACAGAAACATTATTGCCAAATATGCAAGTAATGTTAGTATATAAAGAAAATGGCGAATTAGTAAAAGATTCAGAAACAGATATGCCTAAAAAAATAACAACAGATGAAAATGGAAAATATGAATTCTTAAATCTAGACAAAGGCGAATATTTAGTAGTATTTATATATGATACAGAAAAATATAGTGTTACAGAATTTAATGCGAAAGGTGTAGAACCAAGCATAAACTCAGATGCAATAGAATTTGAAATGGAAATAGAAGGAAGTAATAAAAAAGTAGCAGTATCTGATGTGTTAAAAATAGAGGATACAGATATTAGAGACATAGATATAGGATTATATATAGCAGAAAAATTTGACTTAAAATTAGATAAACATATAAGTAAAATAACATTAACAACACCAACAATAGGAACACAAGTATATAACAAAAATAATGAAAAGCTATCAAAAGTAGAAGTTCTAAACAAGAATGTTGGACAAAGTAGCTTTATAGTAGAATACAAAATAATTGTAACTAACGAAGGAACAGCAGCAGGATATGTTAAAAAGGTAGTAGACTACTTACCAAAAGAAGCAAAATTTAACTCTGAGTTAAACAAAGATTGGTTTTTAGCAAAAGACGGAAATGCATATAATTCTATATTAGCAGATGTAAAATTAGAGCCAGGACAAAGCAAAGAACTAACATTAGTATTAAGCTATAATATTACAGAAGATTTAATAGGAAATATAGTAAATAACAATGCCGAAATATATGAAAGCTATAATGAACAAGGTTTACAAGATATAGACTCAAAGGCAGGAAATGAAATACCAACAGAAGATGATATGTCAAATGCAGATATAGCTGTATCAATAGTAACAGGTAAAATAGTAGGATATACAACACTTACATTATTTATATTAGCAATATTGGTATTTGGTATATATGAGATAAAAAAACAAGTTTTGAACAAAAAAATATAGGAAAGGAGGTTAGTAGAAATGATAAAAAACAAATGGACAGTTAAAATAATACTATTAGTAACAGTTATATTGGCTGGATTGATTTTATGCATTAATTCAATTAATGGTATTCCAGATGCAGAAACAAATTATAAAGAAATATATTCTGCAATGCTTAATGCTAATCAAGAAGATAATTTGAATTGGGGAAATGAAACAGGCTTTGAAGTTGACCCTGATAACTTACAGAGCAATGGTTTTGAAGTTCCTAAAGTAGAAGGAAGAGCTATATATTGTACTGAAAGAGGCGTTACTCTTGCTATGAATTCAAATATGTATAGGGGAACAAATACAGCATATAGCTACTACAATTGGGGACCAAAGATAGTATCTAATATATTTGACCCAGCAAATGGAATGTGGTCAAAAACATTAACCGATGATGAAATAAAAGCAATTAATAATGTAAAGGACTTTGGATTGCTAGCTACAATAAGAACTAGGGGATATTATAAATGTAGTAATAATCATACAACTATTTCAGCAGATAAAGCATATGTTATTACTGCAGATCCTTGTAATCAATGGACACCAAGAAAGCAAATTGTTATGTGGATGTTACAAATAACTGGTGGAATAAATGTTGATAATGCCGAAACTATTATTGCAAAACTGAAACTTGATGGTAGCAAAGCGGAGTTTGTAAGGAGCGACATAGAAGCTATTAAGCAACTTTACAATGAAGCAAAGGCTTATAGAAGATTTAAAAATGGAGTTAACAAAGCACTTTCTAATGGTGGGAGCTATGCAACTAATCTTACAGATGTAGATAATATAACATCAGAATATTATACAAGTAATTCAAATGAATATATAAAAGTCGGACCATACACTATGAAATATGTAAACGGAAAATACAAAGATGAAAAAATCATATTTGGTGGAATTGGTGGAAAAGTAGATAACGAAACGCTTGGATTATATATTCAAAACGGAAATCAGAAAATAAAAGTAGAAAAGATAATAACAAATGATAACGAAAGGAATACAAAAAACTTTAGGCCATGTGAGGAAAGTGATCCGGTTTCAGGACTTTATGTGGAACACACAACTGATTTTATGAGACCTTCATCAGAAAAAGAATTTTACATTTTAATTCCAAAAACAGAATTAGAAGATGATGCAAAACTATATGCACATTTTACATGGATGGAAGCTAAAGGAGAAAAATGTGTAAAAAATGGAATAAGTTATCAAATTTCAGAAGACAGTTTAAAGAAAAGTAATGGAAAAACAAAATTAAAACCTGATGCTAACAAAAAAATAGAATTTGAAGCTACGTTTACTCAACAATTAACAGAATTTAATGGAGAAAGAAAACTAAAAGAATTTACTTTAGACTTAGGCACAGTTCAACCACCTTCAAAAGAGGGTTCATATTCTATTAACATGAGAAAAATTGATGAAAAAGGAGATGGACTAGAAGGAGCAGAATTTTTAATTAATGGTCTTCTAACGTATGTATCAGATAAAGATGGATATATATTAAGAAGTCATCAAGTTATAAATGCTTCAGGAACTGAAACATGGACAGTTGAAGAGAAAAGTGCACCAGAAGGATATATTACGCAACCATTAAAAATAGTATTTAATGTATATAAAGTATATAACTCAACGACAAATACCTATGAAGTAGATAGAATTGAAATAGTTTCATCAAATAGTAATGCAAAAGTTACATTTAATAAAGAAAATCAAACTATTACAGTACAAATAAAAAATATTAAGGCAAATCCAGAAAATCCAGATGACCTACTTGATACATATGAGATAAAAGCAAAGAAAGTAAATGAACAAGGAAATGGACTAGCAGGTGCTAAGTTTAATATAACATGGCCAACAGGAAAAACAAGTGAAGCAACATCAAATGAAAACGGAGATCTTGTTATATCAGGTCAAACACCTATGTTAGGACTTAATTCAGAAGGAGAAGATCATTTCAAAATAGAAGAAATAGAAGCCCCTGCTGGATATAAAATGATAAATGGAGCAATAGAATTTGATGTTAAAAAGGAAAAATTAATAACAATAGATGGAACAGATAAGTATGGAATAACAGGAATAATAAATGTAAATGCTCCAGAAGGTGTTACAATTGAACTAAATGGAAGAGGAGAAATATCTATTGTTATACCAAACCAAAAAGATATAAAACTAATTTCAATTGGTGGAAATGTTTGGGAAGATGCAAAAACTGGAAAAGCAAGTTTAGGAGATGGTATAAACAGTACGACAAATAATGTTGACAAAAACTTAGAAAACATAAAAGTAAGTTTATATACAGAAGATATGAAACTTGCAGAGCTAATGCCAGATGATAGTGTAACAAACATATACAATAGAATAAACCCTACTTTAACAGATGCAAATGGAAATTACAAATTTGAGGGTGTAGACGAAAGCAAAAAATATTATGTTGTATTTGAATATGATGGTCAAGTATATATGCCAACAGAATACCTGGCAAAAGGAATTTCTGGCGATACAATTCAAAACTATAATTCAGTAGAAGAAATGTTGGGAGAACTAACTAATATTGGTACAGGAAGAGATAATGGAAATAGTGGAAGCACAGGAGGAAAAAACACTGGAACAGGAACCAATACGGGTTCAGGTAAAAATACCCAAACAAATACAGAATGGTTTGAAAAATGGAAAGCAAATTCAAAAGCAAGTGAATATGAAACAAATACTGGAAAAAACACAATAGAAGGAAGACAAACATTTAATAATAGATTTGCAGAAATTGGAGCATCTCCAAAGAACTATATAAGCAAAAACACTTTAGGAATAAGTACATATTTAGTTGAAGAAGAAGGAATATATTATAATAAGTCTTACACAAGATTAGAACTAATGGGATATACTTTAAAGAAAACATCAAAAGGTGTAACATATGTACAAGATAAAATACAATTAGTGGATGGTTATAAATATAACAAATATGGAACTTTAGATTATGACGACAATGGAGCTATAACAAGCGAATGGTCAGAAGGTTTAATTAGCCAGAAAATAAAAGAGTTTATTGTGGCAAATAGACATTATCCAAATGAAGCTGAAAAAGTAAGAATATATAGAAGTATAGTTGGAGATATGAATGATAATGAGGCATGGAATAAATTACAATTTATAGAAGATTGCAAAATGTCAGCATTAACAAAATCACCATTTAATAGTGGTATAGAATATTACCCTACTAATAAAAACGCAACATTTGGAACAGATTTATTGACAAACTATGTTAATTTAGGACTATGGAGAAGGCAAGAATTTAATGCACAGTTAACTAAAGACGTAGTAGAAGTAACAACTACAAATACAAAAAATGGAAATTCAGATAAAACAGTATTTAATGGTAAAACATATGCTTTAGATAGTATTAAAGACTATATAAATGACTATACAAATGCAATAAAAGATAACAATGGCAAAATAAATCTTGCAAAACAATATGCAGATTCACAACAAGGTATATATATAAATAGATTAAATGCACAATATTACTATAATAAATATTATGATAGACCTATAAAGCAATCAGAATATATGGGTCAGAGAAACTTAGAAGTAGAGATTAAATATAGAATAACAGTATATAATTTATCACAAAGTCTAGAAACACAAATTACAGAAGTTGTAGATTATTATGATGATTCTTTACAGCTAACATCAGCTGTTGTAAATACTAATGGAAAAAATATTTCTAAAGATAAATCTTCAGCGGTATCTGAAAGTATATATGGTCAAGTGACGGAAAAATCATTTCCAGGATTTAATAAAGTATATATAAGACTACAAAATAAACAATTAGCAACAGGAGAAGGAATAACAATTGATTTAACTTATAAAGTTAAACGTATGGCTTTACAAGGATTTGAAGGCTATATAAATATTGGAGAAAAAACTAATATAGCAGAAATAAATGGATATAAAACATATTATTCAGCAAATACATCAACTCCAAATAGACATGGAGCAATTATAGGAAATAATACTACAGTAGCTGGATTGGTAGATGTAAATTCAACACCAGGTAACTTAGAAACAATAGAAGAGATTACAAATGGAGTAATAAACTTTGAGGATGATAGTGACAAAACAACAGCTACATTAACCATAACTGATGACCCAACACCACCAGATCCAGATACACCACCAGATCCCAATACACCACCAGATCCCAATACACCAATAGATTCTACAAATATAATAAGTGGATGTGTATGGGAAGATAATAATAAAAATGGTATAAGAGATTCAGGTGAAGAAAAAATAGCAGGTGTAAAAGTTGCATTATGTAAAAAGTATGAGAGAGATGATGGCACTCAACAAGTTGCAGGAGATGAGAAGTTAGGATGGATAAAAGAATATAATGATAAACTTAAACTTTATAACAAAGAATATATATATAAGTCAGTAGGAGAATACACAACAGGGGAAGATGGTACATATTCTTTTGAGGTTAAGGAATCAGGTGATTATTATGTATTATTTGGATATGGACTTGACGATGCTACAGTTTTAACAAATGACGAAGACAATGAAACATACAAAGTATTGGTGGCGAGAAGAGGAAAAAACGAAAAATCATATAATGGTCAAGATTACAAGTCTACAATATTCCAAGCAGGTTTTGAAAACGGTTACGATATAGAAAATGTTGATTATGATAAGAGCTTAAATGAAGCACATGTATCAAAAGCAATAGATGACTGGGATAGAGTAAAAGAGGTAAATAAATATTCTAAAATTCAAACTAACCATATAGCAGAAGTATTAGCATCTCCAACAAAAGTACCTACATATTTGGGCGAACAGTATGGAAGCGATTTAATGGGAAGATTAGTTGATGAATTAACCACTAATACATGGAAAATAGCAAAAACTCAAAAAATAAAAATAGAAGGCAGAAGAGGTGGCGAAAAAATTGAAAATGTTGACTTAGGATTAGTGGAAAGACCAATAACACAATTACAAATTACCAATAATGTAGAAAATGTTAAGGTTACATTATCAGATGGAAGCATTGTATTTGACGCTACACAAACAGCAGAAGCAAAAGGAAATGAAATAAAAAACGTAATATGGAAATCAAATAGAATTGCAACAAAAGGAATTACAGGAGGATTTATACAATTGTATTTGGATGAAGAGCTAATGTATGGTGCAACAATACAGATTACGTATAAAATGCAAGTCAATGAGCTAAATGATTATGTGGAATATGAGGGATTAGAATATTATGCAAAAGGTCGTACAAATTCTGAAAATAAAGTAGAATCAAAAGCTAAAAAATTAGTATGTTATATTCCTAATAAAATGCAATTTAATAAAACTCAAAGTGGGGATTGGAACTCAATTACAGACATTAATGAAATAATACCAGCAGAAGAAAAAGATGGTGAAAATATTAATAATAACTTAGTAAATTATAGACTAAAAGACACTATATCAAGTCAATCTAACACTATATGCAAAATAGAACGACCAGATAATACAGAAGACAAAAAAGCTTATTTAGACAATGATTATTTAAACAACAACATGCTAACAATTTCTCAATTAATTACAAAAGAAGGTGCACAAGGCGGATATGAATGTAAAGTAGAAATAGTAGAGCTAGAAAATGCAGTGGGTAGAAGAATGGAAACAAGTATAGTTGGTAACTTTAACCCTGCTAATGATCCAGTAGAAAATGATGAAGCAAAAGCTGAAAATGTTGCAGTAATGCCACCATTTGGTATAGGTCAAGTATTCTATTATGTACTTACTGTTGTAATAGCTGGAATGCTAGTTGTAGGAATAATCTTTATTAAGAAGAAAGTTCTTGTAAAATAAAAAATTGTACTTAAGATAAAAAGAAAAAAGGATGAGTTTTCGTCCTTTTTTCTTTACATTGTTGTGTTTTACTACAGAATACGATAAAATTATAAAAAGAAAATGTTTTATAAAAAAGTAAAATAAAAAAAATAAACGCATAATGTAAAAAACTTTTTTAAATTATGTATCTAAAACGACAAAAAAATATTTAACAAAGTATTAAAATAGAACATAATAAAAAAAGTGAAGGGTGGTAAAAATGTTTCAAAACATTTCAAAAGAAAGAGAACAAAAAATTAATGAGAAAATAGAAGTAAATAAAAAAGATAAATTAAAGGTTATATTAAAAAACCTATTTACAGTACAAAATATAATCTTGTATACAATAACTTTTATGATTTCAATGGTGGGAATTAGTACAGATAATATAATGTTTACAATAACACCATTTGGATTAGCAATAATAGCAGCAGCTCTGAGCTGTAATATGCCTGTAGGGATAATGTATTTAATATCTTTAATATCTACTTTTATAAAATTTGGGCCAAATAGTTTATTGACATATATCTTAACAACATTAGTATTCTTTGTAGCAATATTAATAAAAAAACCAAAAATACAGGATGAAGTCAATGAACAAAAAAGATTAGGTATGCACTTATTTGTATCTACTTTATTAGTACAAGTTATTCCAATGTTTTTTAGGACATTTATATTATATGAATTATTAACATCAATAATGCTAAGTATTTGTACATATATTTTCTACAAAATATTTTCAAATTCAATAACAGTTATTAGACAAGCTGGAGTAAAAAAAGTATTTTCAATAGAAGAAGTAATGGGGACGAGCTTGCTTTTAGCCATAGCATTTACTGCATTAGGGGATACAACAATATTTGGATATAACTTAAAAAATATATTAAGTATATTATTGGTACTAATATTAGGTTGGAAAAATGGAATACTTGTAGGAGCAACTTCTGGAATTACAATAGGAGTTGTTTTAGGAATAATATGCAATAATGAACCTGTTATGATAGCTTCATATGCAATATCTGGAATGGTAGCAGGTATATTTAACAAATTTGGAAAAATTGGGGTTATATTGGGATTTATAATAGGAAATGTGTTATTAACATATGTTGCAAATGGAAATACAGTGCCTATAATACTAATACAAGAAATTTTAATAGCTTCTCTTGGACTTTTAGCAGTGCCTAAAAATATTAAAATAGATATTCAGGATTTAGTAAGTAAAACAAAGATGCTTCCAGAAACAACAGAAAAAACTTTAGAAGAGAATAAAGATACAATATATAAATTAACAAGTATGTCTCAAACTATATCAGATATGGCAAAAACTTATCAAGAAGCAGCAGCGACAATTGTTTCAGAAGAAGAACTTAAGGAACAAGAGCTTTCTAATGAAAAAATATTTATAGATGAGCTAAGAATAAACTTAAGCGGTTTAGAAGAAAATATGCTGTATGATGATATATATAACGATAAAGATATTTTAAAAGATGTTTTTGAATATTTACTAAAAGAAGAAGTTATGGTAGAAAAGGAATTGATTAAAATTTTTGCTAACCATAATAATTACATAGTAGGATATGAAGAGAAAAATAAAAAAGTACAAGAAGAAGTTTCTAAAATTACAAAAGTAATTAATTATTCATATAGAATTAGTAAACTAAACTTTATATGGAAAAAGAAGATGGAAGAAAGCAAAAAAAATGTATCTAACCAGTTAGAAGGAGTTTCAGAGGCAATATCTAAACTGGCAAACGAGATGAATAAGAAAACTGATGAATATGAAGAAAAAAAACAAGAGATACAAACATTGCTAAATCAAAAAGAAATAAATATAAAAGATATAAGTATTAAAAAGCAAAAATCAGGAAGATATGTTGTAGATGTATATACAGATATCTGTGATAATTTAGATGGAACCTCATGCGAAATAAAGAGAATTGGAAAGATATTGAACAAGGCATTTGATGATAAATTTATAATACAAAATCAAGAATGTGGGCTAAGAGAGAATAAAACAAAATGCAAGTTTACATATATGTTACAAGACAAATATAATATACAAATAGGTGTTGCAAAAACAACAAAAGCAGATTCACCAATTTCGGGAGACAGTAACTTACAGACAAAATTAGAAGATGGAAAATATTTGTTAGCACTAAGTGATGGAATGGGTTCAGGTCCAGAAGCAAGAAAAAGCAGTAAAATAGCAATAAAAATGTTAGAAAGATTATTGGAAGCAGGTTTTGACAAAGATATTTCAATAAAATTAATAAATTCTACATTAATAGCAAACTTGGAAGAAGACATGTATGCAACATTAGATGTAGCAATATTAGATTTGTATAAGGGAAACTTAGAATTTATAAAAAATGGAGCATGTCCAACATTTATAAAAAGAGGAAAAGAAATACAAATATTAAAATCGCTAGAACTGCCAACCGGAATAGTAGAAAATATGGACTTAGTAGTATACGACTATGACCTACAACCAGACGACCTAATAGTAATGTGCACAGATGGTGTAATAGAATCAAATACAGAATATATAAGCAAAGAATTATGGATAAAATACTTATTAGAAGACATGCAAACAACAGATGCACAAAAAATAGCAGATATAATATTATCAGAGGCAATAGATAACAATTATGGAAAACAAAAAGACGATATGACAGTAATAGTAGCAAAAATCGGGCGATTTTAATCGCCCGATAATATTTGGCTAAAAAAACTAAAGCCATCTGTTATAAATTTGGAACATCATTTCCCTCAATATTTCCCTCAATCCTATCATTTGATTCAGCATCTAAAGTTGGGTGGTCTGTTGCTACTTGCTGTGCCTCTATAAATTCTTTTTCAGATATTCCAAGTAATGTTAAAGCGTCTTTTAAACATTCTGTTTTATCTCTTCCTGTACTAGCATAAGTATTATTAAATTCAGTTGATTGAATTCCATAAATATCATTTGGGCCGCCTAATATTAAAGAACCACCACATTCGATTTTCATTTCTTTACCCCATGGTGCCATAAACCTAATATGTTCATTGATTGGAACAGATAATACAGGTCCTCCTTTAGGCTTATATTGATCGGGATTTTCCGGATCAATCTCATATTTATTTTTGAATACAGAATCTGCAACAATGTATTGCTCTCCATCTGGATTTGTTACAACCCATCCAGGTTCTCCTGTTTTTTCATCCGCTATTACAGTATTTCTTGTTTCCTCCAAACCATTAGCCATTTTGGTAACGACTTCTTCTCCCAAAGAGCCTTGTCTGGCTTGTATTCTAGCAAATTTTGCAACTTCTTCAACTGTCAATTTCCCAGATTTAATTCCTTCTCTTACATATTCTGCAATATTGTCGATATTCTTAAAGTATTTTAGTTCTTCCATTGACATATTTAATCACTCCTTTTCTTAAAATATATTTATATTATAACACTTTATAAAAAGAATAGCAAACTCTTCCAGGGACATTGCTAAAAATTTCTTATTATGATATTATATATTTAGAGTTAAAATAGTAATTTCTGAAGAGAATAAAATGTCGTATAAATAATAATATTAGAATCTTTATTAAGAAATGATAGTGTAAAGTAATCTATGAAAAATGTAGGGGCGATTTTAATCGCCCACTAATTGTAGTATTATTACTATATTCTAAAATATAAATATATTTTGTTTATATATCTAAAAAATTATTAATATTTTCCCACACTTTGTCAACATATATTCTTCTTTCAGAAGAATATGGCAAAAAAGTTAAATCCTTAAGAGGATTTAATATTGACTGTAAATTATCTACTTGATTATCTACTTTTGTTATTGCAATCTTATCTGCTTTATTTGCAATAACAAAGCAAGGAATACCGCATTTTATTATATAATCATACATCAATTTATCATTTGCAGTAGGAGTATGCCTAATATCTATTAAAAACAATATTAAGGCAATATTCTTACTTTTTTTCAAATATTCTTCTATAAAATTACCAACAATAGCCTGTTCTTTTTTAGACATTTTGCTATATCCATATCCAGGCAAATCTACAAAATAGAAATTGTTATCCATATTGTAAAAATTTATCTGTCTAGTCTTTCCCGGCTCGCTACTTGTCCTAGCTAGTTTTTTTCTATTAACCATTGTATTTATAAAAGAAGACTTACCAACATTAGATTTGCCAACTAATACAATCTGTGGCAAATCATTATCAGGATATTGCTTTGGGCTTACTGCAGAAATTTCAAATTTAGGGTTTTTAATTAACATATTATCCTCCGTTAATTATTTGGTATAATTTTTTCTAATCCACCCATATAAGGCTGTAAAGCTTTTGGTATATTAATGCTTCCATCAGGATTATAATTATTTTCTAAAAAGGCTATTAGCATACGAGGAGGTGCAACAACAGTATTATTTAAAGTATGAGCATAGTAATTACCTTTTTCTCCTTTTATGCGTATTCCCAAACGTCTAGCTTGAGCATCAGTTAAATTTGAACAACTGCCAACTTCAAAATATTTTTGCTGTCTAGGACTCCACGCCTCAACATCGCAACTTTTAGCTTTTAAATCGGCTAAATCACCACTACAGCATTCAAGAGTACGTACAGGAATATCTAAGCTTCTAAATAACTCAACAGTATATGACCACATTTTGTCATACCAATTCCAGCTATCATCAGGTTCACATACAACAATCATTTCTTGTTTTTCAAATTGATGAATTCTATAAACACCACGTTCTTCTATACCATGGGCACCTTTTTCCTTTCTAAAGCAAGGAGAATAAGAAGTCATAGTATAAGGTAATTCAGACTTTGATAAAATTTGATCCTTAAACTTACCTATCATAGAATGTTCACTAGTACCAATTAAATATAAATCTTCTCCCTCAATTTTATACATCATAGCATCCATTTCTTCAAAGCTCATAACACCAGTAACAACATCACTGCGAATCATGTAAGGAGGAATACAATATGTAAAACCTTTATTAATCATAAAATCTCTTGCATAACTAAGTATGGCTGAATGAAGTCTAGCAACATTTCCAATTAAATAATAAAACCCATTACCTGCAACACGGCGAGCAGAATCTAGGTCAATTCCATTTAATCTTTCCATTATATCGGCATGGTAAGGAATTTCAAAATCTGGAACAAAAGGTTCACCAAATTTTTGAATTTCTACATTTTTACTGTCATCTTCGCCAATAGGTACAGATTCATGTATAATATTTGGAATTTTCATCATTATTTGCTTAATTTGTTCTGCATACTGCTCTTCAAGTTTTTCATTTTCTACAAGTTGACTATTAATATCTTGCACTTGTTTTTTTATTGCTTCAGCTTCATCTTTTTTTCCATCTTTCATAAGCAACCCAATTTTGCTACTTAAGGAATTTCTATTCATTCTTAAGTCATCACCATTAAGTTTAACTTCACGATTTTTTTTATCTAATTCTAAGACTTTATCAACTAAATCAATTTTATAATCTTGAAATTTCTTTTTAATATTTTCTTTAACCAAATTTGGATTTTCTCTAATTAATTTAATATCAATCATAACTTAACTCCTTTATTACTTGGAACATTGCTTTCCACAACAATCTGAACTTAACCATAGTATGAGGATATTTTACCACTAAAATGTGTAAAAATCAATATACATAAAAGTTTTGGTAATATAAATTTGTATATGTGTCAATGATGTGAAACAAACTTTTATAAAAAAATGTAGTACCATTGAATTTATTATTGGTGCTATCGCACCAGTACTTATCCATTATGTTCTGGCGTTCTTGGTCTTATTTTGTAATGATTTATTTTCAGTTCTTTTAATAAAGTAGAACAATTACAAATGGACCAAGAGATGCGTTGAATCTCTTGGTCCGTTTGGTGTATTTAACATAGGAAACGACTTTTGAATGAAAAATAACATACTTCACCTAACAATGGAAAATTGCTAGAAGATGATAAGAAACCATGAAGTACAATATGAAACAAGTTAATAATGAATTTTATTTTTTTCTAAATATTCAGAGAACTTAGGCAATTGTTTATTATAATCTTCAAAAGATAACTGCTTTGAATTTAAAATTTCTCTTTTAATTATTTTGTTATCCTCTAGAAAATCTATAGCCGTTTGTAATGTATAATTCTCATTATTTTTGGATAAATAATAACAAATATATTTTTTACTATTAATTTTTTTATACATACAATGTACAGTTTCAACCTGAGAGCTATAATTTAATAATCTGTCATTTGAATCATAATAGTAATTGATATTGCCACCATTATCATAATATTTTATATACATTATATTTCCCACATTAAGCAAAGGCAAATGAACTTGAAAGTTAGTCGGACAAGGATTATAAGACAAACATATATAGCCATTAAAATTTATATCTAGCAAAGAAAAAATATTACTATAATTTATGGTTTTATTTAATTTTTTGCATACAATCTCTTCAATCAACAGATTTTCATCTGTATAAGTTTCAAAAATAATACATTGTTCAGAATTGATTTCAAGGGGAGATATTTTATAAGTATTATTTACTGGATGAGCAGTGTCATTGTCATATATCATTGAAGTGTTTATTAATGTAATATTATCAACATAATTGAATTTGTGTGTATAATTAACAGTAATAGAATTTTCAAATAATGAAACACCTGATATTTTAGAAAAACGGTTTTTGTTATCATATGATATATTAATATAAGCTCCATAGTTATCAGAAACTCTTGTTATTCTATTATTATTATCAAAAATATAATCAATGGTGTACTCTTTTTCATCCATATTATCATTTTCAGACTGAGGTTTATATTTATAATGAGTTAGGTTTCCAAAATTATCAAACACTTCTTCAGATATTTCTTTTGTATTTCTAAACCTACCTTGTTCATTTGCCTCATATACAACAGCAATATCGCTATACTTTTTAGTGTATAAATGTATACCTATTAATGCGGATAAAATTAATAGAACGAATAAAACTAACATGAGAAATTTCTTGTTCATAGCATTTATAACCTCCTTAGATAATACTATTTAATTTATAGCATGATATTTGAAGAAAGTCAATCCATTATGCAATTGGTAATTTTATTTTCCTTTTCTGGCAATTTGGGTATTTACTTTTATAAAAATCCATAATTATCATATAATAATTTAAAAAAGTGAAAATTAAAATATAAAAGCGGAAACTGGTAAAATCTACTTAATTATGAATAACTTGTCAAGCAGATGAATATAATACATATAGATATTTCTAATGAGGAGAGTAAAAATGTACGAAGAATATGTTAGGGAAGATAAAATTAAGGATAAGACAGATGAAGAGAAAAGACTAGAGTTAATAATGAGCATTATAAAAACCAAGCAAGATCTACATGATTCAAATAACAATTTTGAATATGCAGAAAATGAACTAATAGATTATTATGCATATCAGATAAAAGCTAATAAGACTAAATTGGATTATTTAATTAAAAAGGCACAGAGCAAAGGAATAATATTAGATTCTATAAATGAATTGGAAATAAGAAAAATAATGTAAACATATTTGTCCCAAATTAGGCATAAATATTAATAAAGGTGGTGTTTAATTTGGATAATAATGCAATAATAAGTTTTTTAGTGTGTATAATATGTTTATTTGTGTTTGGTAAGATATTTATATTACCATTAAAGAGCATTTTGAAATTAATAGCAAATTCGTGTATTGGAGCAGCAATTATATATATAATAAACTTAATAGGGGCTAATTTTGGATTTTACATAGGAATAAATTTAGGAACAGCAATATTTGTTGGAATTTTGGGAATTCCACGGAGCAATATTGTTGGTAATTTTAAGATTATTTGTAATACACTGTTAAAAAATAGTCACGGAAACCATATATAAAATGATTTTCATGACTAATTTTTTAGCTTATTCAACCGTTACAGATTTTGCAAGATTTCTTGGTTTATCAACGTCTAATCCTTTATTCTTAGAAATATAGTATGCTAATAATTGCATAGGTATAACAGAAAGAATAGGAGATATTAAAGGGTTAGTTTCTGGTATGTTTATAACATAGTTAAAGTTGGAATTTGGCAAGTTTTGATTAGTAATAATTAATGTATTAGCACCACGAGAAATAACTTCTTGCATATTGCTAACGCATTTTTCTACAAGATTAGGTATTGTCATAATTCCAACAACTGTAATACCATTTTCTATTAATGCAATAGGACCATGCTTTAACTCTCCAGCAGCATATGCTTCTGAATGTATATAAGATATTTCTTTTAATTTTAGTGAACCTTCTAAGGCAACGTGATAATCAACACCTCTGCCTAAAAAGAATATATCTTTTTGCGTATATATTTTTTTCGCAAATTCTTGTATTTCTTCTGTATTGTTTAGTAATGCAGTGATTTTTGCTGGTAAATCTAATATGTCAGATTTTAAATGTTCTATAACTTCTTTATCTGCACTTTCTAAAATTTCAGCAAAATGTATAGCTAAAATAGCAATTAATACAACTTGTGATGTATATGCTTTTGTAGAGGCAACGGCTATTTCTGGACCTGCATGTGTATATATAGTATAATCGGCTTCGCGAGTTATAGAGCTACCTATTACATTTGATATAGACAATGTTTTAGCTCCTTTAGATTTGGCCAACTTTAGTGCAGCAATAGTATCTGCTGTTTCACCAGATTGGCTAATGTAAATACACAAGGTTTTATTGTCTATTATAGGATCCCTATATCTAAATTCAGAAGCAATTTCTACTTCTACTGGAATTTTACAAAGCTTTTCTATAATATCTTTGCCAACTAAACCGGCATACATGGCTGTTCCACAACCAATTATATAAATTTTATTAAGACTATTCAAATAATCTTTTGATAATGTTAAATCATCAAAACTACAGTTTTCTCCTAATTTAAACCTTGAACCAATAGTTTCTCTAATTGAATTTGGTTGTTCAAAAATTTCCTTTAGCATATAATCATCAAAGCCATCTTTTTCGGCTGCATTTGCATCCCAATCAATAGTTTTAATACCTTTGTTTATCTTTGACAAACTATTATCATAAAATTCAACTTTATCTTTATATATAACGGCATATTCATTATCATTTAGTAAGTAGAATTTTCTAGTATAACTTAAAACTGCCGGAATATCAGATGCAACGAAATTTTCTGATTCTGATGTTCCAATTACTAAAGGGCTATCTTTTCTTATAACAATAAGTTTATCAGGATGAAGTTTAGATAATACCTCAATAGAATAACTACCTTTTAAATCATCACAGGCAGATTTTACTGCACGTAAAAATTTGTCATCATCTTCAATATTATTATAATAATAGTAATGAATTAAATTTGGAATTATTTCTGTATCTGTTTCAGAATAAAATGTATAGCCTTTATTGATTAAAAACTCTTTTAAAACAGCAAAATTTTCTATAATTCCATTATGTACTACTGCAAAAGTATTGCTGTTGTCAGAATGAGGATGAGCATTTTCCTTTGATGGCTTACCATGTGTTGCCCATCTTGTATGTGCAATACCAATATTTCCACTCAATTCATTTATACCATCTATGTTATATAAATTTTTAACTCTACCTTTATCTTTTAATATACATATATTATTTTTTTCTAAAACAGCGATTCCAGCTGAATCATAGCCTCTGTATTCTAGTGCAGAAAGACCATTTAAAAGTATAGGTGTTGCTTTTTGATTACCTATGTAACCTACAATTCCACACATAAAAACCTCCTTATATAAGTCAAAATTAATTTAATATTAATATATTACTACAAAAGTTAAAAAGTGTCAAAATTTTGTGGAAAAAAACGCAAAAAAGTGTTAAAATATATGATAGATTGGTTGTTATATACAGATAAAATATGTTGGGAGATAAAATGTTTAATATAGAAGAAGAATTAAAAAAGTTGCCTAACAAGCCAGGCGTATATATAATGCATGACAAAGATGACAATATAATATATGTTGGAAAAGCGGTTTCATTGAAAAACAGAGTAAGACAATATTTTAGAAAAAATAAAAAAACAAAAAGAATAGAAAACATGGTTAGCTTAGTTAATTATTTTGAGTATATTGTTACAGATAATGAGGCAGAAGCGTTAATATTAGAGTGTAATTTAATTAAAAAGAATATGCCCAAATTTAATGTTTTATTAAAAGATGATAAAACATATCCATATATAAAAATAAATGTAAGAGCAGATTACCCAGAGGTTTATATTACAAGAAGGATAATAAATGATGGTTCAAAATATTTTGGACCATATGCTAATGCCGGAGCGGCTAAGGAAATGGTGGATTTTATAAAAGATAAATTCAAAATAAGACAGTGTAAAAACTTTAAATATAAGGATAGACCCTGTTTGAATTATCATATAAAAAAATGTTTTGCACCTTGCATGGGGTATATATCTAAAGAAGAATACAGAAAAAACATAGATGAAGTTATAGCACTATTGGAAGGTAAAACAGATAAGATAAAAAGAAGTTTAATGGAAGAGATAAAACAAGCATCAGATAGTATGCAATATGAAAAAGCAGCATATCTTAGAGACAAAAAGTTAGCCATAGAAGCAATAACAGAAAGGCAAAAAGTATCTAATATATCAGAAAATGATATAGATGTAATAGGTATTTCAAGAAATGACTTTAAAATATGTGTAGAAATATTTTTTATAAGAAAAAGTAAAATGCAAGGCAGAGAACATTATTTTATAGATAATTTGGAGGACGAAACAGATAGGGAGATACTTTCAAGTTTTATAAAGCAATATTACATAGACAAAACCCCTTTACCAAATAAAATAATGGTAAAAGAAACTATAGATGATAAGGAAATTATAGAACAATGGCTTACAAAGACAGCAGGAAGAAAAATAGAAATAAAGTCTCCACAAAAGGGAGAAAAGCTTAAATTAGTAGAAATGGCTGAAAAAAATGCATTAATCACATTGGAAAACAAGGAAAAAGATAAATATAATATTTTACTTGAATTAAAGGAAATATTAAATTTGAAAAAGATTCCTCAAAAAATAGAAAGCTATGATATATCAAATATAAATGGAAGTTTTATTGTTGCTGGAATGTGTGTAATGCAGAATGGGATTGTAAAGAAGAATTTATCCAGAAGATTTAAAATTAAAACAGTGTTACAGCAGGATGACCCTAAATGTATGCAAGAAGTTATAGAAAGAAGACTAAAACACTCATTAGAGAATCCTAATGGAGGATTTGGAATATTACCTGACTTAATATTTGTAGATGGAGGAATAAATCAAATAAAAGCAGCTAAAAGAGCTTCTTTAAAGTACGAGTTATCAATACCTATATATGGAATGGTAAAAAATGATAAACATCAGACAAGAGCCTTGATAGACGAAAACAAAAGAGAAATAGAATTATCAGATGAATTAATGAAGGCAATTACTAATTTTCAAGATTGTGTTCATAATACAGCAATAGAATATCATAGAAAAGTTAGAAGTAAAGAGGTTACAAAGTCATTATTAGATAATATAGACGGAATCGGAGAAGTAAGAAAGACAGAATTGTTAAAAAGATTTGGCAGTGTAGAGAAAATACTTAATGCTTCAGATGACGAAATTTCTCAAATAAATGGAATAAATAAAAAAATGGCTCAAAAGATAAAGGAAGAATTAGGAAAAATGTAATAAATTTGTATACGAATATATACATAAATAATTCATTGCAAGAATATATATTAATTAGGGGGGATTATTTATGGAGTATGCTAAAGATATTATATACAATTTAAAATATGACAGGCTTGTGAGCAAAAATAAAAGTAGGACAGGCAAATTAATAAGAACAATTAAAGAAAATAAATTAATAATACTATCAATAATATTATTAATTGGGTTAATTGCATTTGATTATGTACTTATAAAAAATTTTATAAAATTATTAATGATATTATGATGTATACTTAAAAAGAACATAAAGGGAGTAGAAGAATGGATGTAGCAAGAGATTGGAAAGATTATGAGATATTAGATATGGCAAATGGAGAAAAACTTGAAAAGTGGAAGGATGTTATTTTGGTTAGACCAGATCCGCAAATTATTTGGAAGAGTAAGAGTTTCCCAGAGAGGTGGAAAAATGCAAATGCTAGATACATTAGGAGCTCAACAGGAGGCGGAAATTGGGATTTTAACAAAAAGGTTCCTGCCAATTGGCAAGTAAAATATAAGGAGTTGATATTTAACATTAAACCTATGGGATTTAAGCACACAGGTTTATTTCCAGAGCAAGCTGTTAACTGGGATTGGATGATAAATAAAATTCAACATGCAAATAGAGATATAAAGGTTTTAAATTTATTCGCTTATACTGGTGGAGCAACGGTTGCATGTAGCTATGCAGGTGCTTCTGTGTGCCATGTGGATAGCTCGAAAGGAATGGTGACCTGGGCAAAAGAAAATATTACATCATCTGGACTTCAAAATAATCCTGTAAGGTATATTATTGATGATGTTGTAAAATTTGTTAGTAGAGAAATAAGAAGGGGTAATAAATATGATGCGATTATTATGGATCCTCCTTCTTATGGAAGAGGATCAAATGGAGAAGTATGGAAGTTTGAAGAAAACATTTCTGATTTAGTAGAACTTTGTACAAAGGTTCTTTCCGATAGACCGCTGTTTTTCCTTATTAATTCATATACAACAGGAATTTCAAGTACAGTGTTAGAGAACATTTTAAGGCTTAATATAAAAGCAAAAGGAAAATTATCTAGTGGAGAATTAGGTCTTCCTATGAAGGATTCTAATTTAGTGTTACCTTGTGGAATTTTTAGTAGGTGGGAAGAATAAAATATGGAAAAATTAAAAGTAATATTTGAGGATAATCACATTATAGTAGTAGAAAAGCCAGTAAATATACCATCACAAGGGGATAAAACTGGTGATATTGATATGATTTCTATTATAAAAGATTATCTAAAAGAAAAATATAATAAGCCAGGAAATGTGTATTTGGGGTTAGTACATAGGCTAGATAGACCTGTTGGTGGAGTTATGATATTTGCAAAAACATCAAAAGCAGCAGCTAGATTAAGTGAACAGGTAAGAGAAAAGATATTTAAAAAAACATATTTGGTAATTGCAAATGGAAAATTTGAAAAGCAGAAGCGGAATACTTGAAGACTATTTGTTAAAAAATGAAAAAAATAATATGAGCAAAACTGTAAAAGAAAACACAAAAAACAGCAAATTTGCAAGTTTAGACTATGAGGTTTTAAAGTATAATGAAGAAATAGATTTGTCATTACTTAAAATAAATTTGCATACTGGAAGGCATCATCAAATAAGGGTACAGCTGTCAAGCAGAAACCATAGTATTTATGGAGATCAAAAATATGAAGGAAGAGGGCATGGAAAGCAAATAGCTTTATGGGCATACCAATTAGAAATAGAACATCCTATTAGTAAAGAAAAAATAAAATTTACGTCTGTACCAGAGCATATTGGAAGTTGGAAAATGTTAGATGATATACAACTATAATTTAGATTATATGAAACATCTAAAAACATATATGAAAATACGAAATATATATTTTCATATATGTTTTTTTACGTTATGAAAACAAAAAGGGAAAAATGGTTAAAGTTAGTATATTATTAAGACATAAAAAAAGGGGGGAGGTAAATGATAGAAAAATTTTGTAGTTATATTGTAAAAAAAATGAGAAATAATATGGAAGACATTGATGATAGAAGAGCAGAGGTTATCCAATATGGACTAGAATTAATAATAGGGGAAATACCAAAAGTGATACTGTTATTTGCAATAGCATTTATTCTAAAAATTGGTTGGCTAACGATGTTTGCATATATAGCAATATTACCATACAGAGCCTGCTCTGGAGGATTTCATTTAAAAACACATATAGGATGCATTATAAATACAAGTTTGTTTTATTATGGAGTTGTCTTAGCCAGCAAATATATAATTTTACAACCAATATATAAGTACATATTATTAAGTTTAGTTTTAATATTCGGAATAATAATGATAACATTATATGCGCCGGCAGATACAGAAAACCTACCAATTATTAGCATAAAAGAAAGAAAAAGAAAAAAAATTTTGTCATATGTATTTTTAGTATTAATGCTAATATCAAGTTTATTTATAAATAATAATTCCATTTCTAATATATTGATATTTGGAGCTTTAGTACAAACACTATTTATAACAAGACTAGCATATAAAATAACAAATAATAAATATGGACATGAAGTATATAGAGCAGAAGAGCAAATAATTAGCTAATCACTCACAAATATGTGTAGAGATATAGAAAAAAGAAGGGGGGGAATACAATGACAAAATTAATAGCAAAAATAGCAGAGAAATATGCAAAGACTACAAATACAGCATGTGTTATTTTAGGATTAATACATCAACCTAAAATGCCAGCATCTTTAATAAAAAAAGATTAATTTAAAATTAATATCCTTAAACGACAAAAAATTAAAAAATCAAAAGAGATTCAAAAAAATTCAACTCATAAGAGTTGGATTTTTTTTTAGTATATTTCTAATTGCTGTTTAAAATATTCATTATTTTTAGTAGTAAATAAATTCAGGTTATTATTTCTTATTAATATTTGTCTAACTTTCCATAATCCTAAACCAGAATTTCCAGGTTTAGTAGAAAAGCCTTTTTCATATATTTTTTCAGTATCAACATCTTTGTTTTTATATGTATTTTCTACAATTAATAATAATCTATTTTTGTTCAAATCTTTTCTAATGGTTAAATTTATAATTTTTTTATCACACTCTTTGGTTGCTTCTATTGCATTATCAAAAAGTATTCCTAAAATCCTTGCAAACTCATATATTTTCATATGGTTTTCAATTTCGTTTAAGTCTAAAAACACTTCTAAATTAATTTTTATACCAAGTTCATCCGCTTTATGGTATTTACTTGCCAAAACATTGTATATTGCTGGATTATTTATAGTGCTAGGACTAAGACCTGTTAGATTATTTGTACATTGGCAATCATTTAAAAGTTGTTGATAGTATTTTTTTAAGCCTTCAATATCTTCTGTATCTATATATCCACCAAGTGCATGAACTATATTATGAAAATCATGTTTAAATGCACGTATATTATCATGCAAAACAGTTAAAGTTTTATTATACAATTGGGCTTGTTTTAAGTCTCTAGAAGTTATTGCTAATTTGGAAATATTTAAAATGCTATAAATACTAAGTGCAAAATATGCTAATAACCCAATAATACTTATGAAGGTAATATAAATAGGAAGAATATTATTATAAAATGCTATTAAATAAAATTGGGAAATAATAATTAAAACAAGCAAAACAGCATTACACACAAGTAACTTTTTGGTTTTTTCAGATATACCATCAAATATTTTTAAAGTTAATTTAAAACGTTTAATGGTAATAGCTAAAATAAATGTTGTGATGTTTATTAGTAAAGCGAAGGAACATCTTAATAGTGGTGTAGCAATAATTGTTTCGTGCTTTACATTAAAAGCAATTTGAAGAAAATTAGTAACAAGCAGTTCTAAGCAAAGTGATAAAATAAGCGCAAAAACCTCAGATAGAATTCCCTTTAAAATAGATGTTTTTAAAAATAAAATTACAAATATGGGCCATAAAATGGTATTTAATAAGAATTTGATAAATGGGTTTGGAATAATAAGGTTAATAAAATTAGTTAATGTTCCCAGACATAATACATAATTTATTTTTTGTTTTTTACTAGTCTGGATATTTAAAACAGTAGTAAAAAACAACATAGATACAAATGCCTCTAAAAAAGCAAGCGGTATTAACATTATTTTTGTTAAAATTTCATTTGGCGTAGTTAGTGCTGTCCAAATTGTTTGGAATATTTCCATGGCTTAAAACCTCCTCAAAAGTATTTTTATATTTAGGTCCAATGTAACAAACTAGATTATTACAGAACATTATTCTATCATTAACAATGTTTTGAATATTATTAATATTTACAATATACGATTTATGACAACGAACAAAATTTGTTGGCAAACTTGGTAAAATATTAGCAAAAGAATCATATGAAGAATATATTTTTTCATGAGTCTGAAAAATCAATTTCATTCCATCTTTTTTTATAAAATAAATAGAATCATAAGTCAAAAAAGTATTACTATTAGCAAGTTTTAAGTATTTACAAGGTGTATCAGCTATATCCTCTAAGAGCCTAGAAATAGTAACCTCTAATCTTTCCACGGAAACTGGCTTAGGTAGATAATCAAATGTTTTATATCTGTAAGCCATAAGACCATATTCTAAATGAGCTGTTGTAAAAATAATATAAATATTTTTATTATATTTCCTAATGGTTTCAGCTAAACTTAAACCATTAATATTACTTTTTAAATCAATATCTAAAAATATTACATCAACTGGATTATTAATAACATAAGCTAAAAAAGAATTTGGATCAACGGAAGTAAAGGATACTTTACAGTCAAAATTATACTTAATAAACAAAGATTCAAGCATTTTTGAGAGTCTGGCAAGGATACTTTCGTTATCATCGCATAAAGCGAAATTTAACATATATTCCATCCCCTGTGCTAATAATACTTACTACTGAAAAATCGACAAAGTGTCATAAAATTAACCAAAATTTTCCAGAGTTATTTTTAATATAATCCAAAAAAAGAATATTGTCAAGGAAAAAGTAGAAAAAAGTTGTTTAGGAGTAACGCACTGTAAATACTCTGAAATCAACACTTTCAAAATCCAAATAACATATTGAAAAAGTAGATAGTAAGCTTATATACAAATTTGAAATGTGGGGTCGAACTTGTTCGCCTCTACAACATCCGTTATAATATATATCAAATTTAATCAAAATTTATTTGAAAAATAATGAGAAAACTTATTATTTTAATAACGAAACTAAAGAAGTAAAAAATGCATATAATCCTTGACTATCTGCATATAGAATGATAAAATATATGCAGAAAACAAGAGATATATGCATATAAAAACAAATATGGTATGCAGAAAGTGAGAAAAAATGAAAAAATTTGATTATTCTTTTTTAGATAATGGACTATTACCTGCTAATTTAATAAATATTACAGGAACAATTTATTCATTGAAAGCAGGAGCAAAAATTAGGCAAGATGAATATGAAAAGATATTTACAGAATTAGAAAAAATAGCAATTGTCCAATCTGTTAAAAGTTCAAATGCTATAGAGGGAATTATAACTAGTGATGAGCGCATAAAAGAAATAGTAAATCAAAATAGTAAACCACTAAATCATAATGAAAAGGAAATTGCTGGATATAGAGATGTATTAAATGAAATACATTTACATTATGAAGATATAGAGTTTAATGAAGATACAATATTAAAGTTACATGAAATAATGATGTCATATACAGGAGTTGAAGATGCAGGAAAATATAAAGTTAATCAAAATTATGTAATTGAAGAAGATACGCAAGGAAATAGAAAGGTTAGATTCAAACCATTAGAGCCTAAAGAAACACCAATTGCAATGGAACAACTTGTATTAGCATATAATGATGCATGTAATAATATAAATATTAATCAATTGCTTTTAATACCTTGTGTTATTCTTGATTTTCTTTGTATACATCCATTTAGAGATGGAAATGGAAGAATGTCTAGGTTGTTAACACTGCTATTATTATATAAAAGTGGATTCAATGTTGGTAAATATATTTCATTTGAAGAACAAATCAATAATAGTAAAGGAAACTATTATGAGGCATTGAGACTTTCCTCTATTAATTGGATAGAAAACGAGCAGAGTTATGTTCCGTTTATAGAAAATTTCTTATTAACATTATATATGTGTTATAAAGAATTAGACAAAAGATTTAGTGTTGTAAACAGTAATAAAATTACAAAAAAAGCAAGAATTGAAGCAACGGTGTTAAATAATTTAACTCCTATTTCAAAAGCAGAAATATGTAAGATCTTACCAGATGTAAGCCCAACAACAGTGGAAGTAGTATTAGGAACAATGGTAAAAAATAATGCAATTAAAATAATAGGAAGTGGAAGAAATACAAAATATATGAAGAAATAATTAAAATTAATTATATATTTAAATTGTAGGGTCGAACTTGTTCGCCAGCGCTTCGAAGGACGAGCAATTAAAATCGCCACTATAACATCTGCTATAGTATAAGCAAACATAAAAAAGAAATCTACCTAAATATGTATATCTAAGTAGATTTCTTCTTTACGTATTTATAGAAAACTAAAAGTTACGCAAAAACTATTTCATATTGTGTTCAGATTGCTCTATCATTTTTTTTACCATTTGTCCACCGATTTTACCAGCGTCTTTAGCTGATATATCTCCATTATAACCTTGCTTTAAATTAACACCTACTTCGCTAGCTACTTCATATTTGAATTTATTAAGTGCTTCTCTTGCTTCTGGAACTACAGATCTATTACTGTTATTTGTCATGTTTTTCACCTCCTAGAATGTGTTTACTTATTTTAATAAAAAAACATTTTGTTTTTTCAATATATATATTGCTCAATAAATAAAAAAATAAACTGGTAATTTTTGTTGAATTTTATTGTAAATGAATATTGATTAATGATATAATACTAAAATTATAAACAAAGGAAGTGGTAGACAAAATGTATAAATTAATTGCAGTAGATTTAGATGGAACTCTTCTAAATTCGTATAGTCAAGTTTCAGAAAAAAACAAACAAGCAATAAAAAATGCAAAAAATAAGGGGATAGAAGTTGTACTGTGTTCTGGTAGAGGATTTGCATCTGTAAAAAGTATTGCAAATGAAACAGAAGCAAATAACTATGCTGTTTGCGGAAATGGAGCATTGGTTTATAACATAAAAAATCAAAAAATAATGTATAATAATTTTATAGAAAAAGAAAAAGTATTACAAATAATACAAATATGCGAAGAAAACAGTATATATTATAGTATATGTACAACTCAAAATATTATAGCAAAATCTTTAAACTATAATGTGCTTTTTTATCATCAAGAAAACGAAAAAAAACCAGATGATCAAAAAACAAATATTAATGTAGTACAAGATATTTATAAGTATATAAAAGATAGGGAGAAAGAAGACTATTTAAAAATAAGCATTTGCGATGAACATAATGTAATATTTAATGGAATAATAAGAAAACTTAGAACAATAAATAAAATTGATGTTTTAGATGTTGCGCACATGTCAAAAAAAATTATAAAAACACGGAACAGAAGAAACGGAAATAAACTATTATTATACAGAAATAACGAATCAAAATGTAAACAAATGGCAAGCGTTGGAGCATTTAATTAAAGAATTAAACATAAAAACAGAGGAAACTATAGCAATAGGAGACAATGTAAATGATATACAAATGATAAAAAATGCAGGACTAGGAATAGCAATGGATAATAGTGCTGACTATATAAAACAATATGCAGACTATATAACCACAGATAATAACCTAGATGGTGTTGCAGAAGCAATAAATAAATATATTGAATAAAAAAAATAAAAATGCACTAAACTATTAAAAGAGAGGTGCATTTTTTATGAAAGAAGATAAAGATAAAATAATTAAAGAAGACACAACAAAATATGGAGAATTTGTTTCATCATATTTTGAATGGATAACGCCAGATGAGCAAAGGCAAAAAGCAAAAGAGTTAGAACAATTAGGCAAAAAAGATAAAAAATAAAGCAAATATAATTTTAAAAAAATATGAATAAACTATTGACAACAAAAAAAAAGGTAGTATAATATAAATATAGGTCAAAGAAAGTCAAAGTCAAAAGGAGGCGATGAGGTGCGAATAGCAGATATGATAGAAGAATTTATAAAAGACTTATTTGAAGAAGAAAATTATATAGAAATACAAAGAAATGACCTAGCTGAGCATTTTAACTGTGTTCCATCTCAGATAAATTATGTAATTGCAACAAGGTTTAAACCTTCTCAAGGTTATTATGTAGAAAGCAAAAGAGGAGGAGGAGGATATATAGGCATAAAAAAAATAAATATAACAAAAAGCAATTCGCTTATGCATACAATAACAAGCATAGGTGATAGTTTAACAGCACAAGAGGTGGATATATTTATAAGCAACTTATTATCTTATAAAATGATAGAAACTAAAGAAGCAAAGCTTTTAAAGGTGGCAACAAGTGATAATGTATTAAATGTGCCACAAAATATAAAAGACAATTTAAGAGCGCGAATATTTAAAAATATGTTATTAAATTTAATTAATGATTAGGAGGTAGATAATATGTTATGTCAAAATTGTGGAAAAAATGAAGTGAACTTTAAATACACACAAGTAGTAAATGGGGTAAAAAAAGAAATGGCTTTATGTGAAAAATGTGCAAAAGAATTAGGCTTAGAGAACATGGATTTTAATATTCCAATAAATTTTTCTAGCTTTTTAGGAGATTTCTTTGGAGATTATGATGAGAATTTTTTGCCAAGCTTTACACAAAGTAATGCACTAAAATGCACAAACTGTGGAATGACATATGACGAATTCGTTGATAAAGGAAAATTTGGATGTGAAAATTGCTATAATGTATTTGAAAATAGAATTGATCCTGTTTTAAAAAATATACATGGATGCAATCAACATGTAGGAAGAAATAGCAAATTTATAAATAAGGCTAGTGAAAACCATAGTAAAACCGAGGAAAATACAATGCAAAATGATGAACAACATAGTAAACTAAAAAAACTTAATGAAGATTTAAAACAAGCAATAAAAGAAGAAAAATACGAGGAAGCTGCTAAGATAAGAGACGAAATAAAAAAGATAAATGATAAATAGAGGAGGAGAGTCTTATGATAAATTGGTATTTACAAAATGGAAAAGATTCAGATGTAGTTATTAGTTCAAGAATTAGACTTGCAAGGAATTTAGCAGATTTTCCATTTAAGGAAAAAGCAAAAACAAAAGATTTAGAGCAAGTGTTAAAAACTATAAAAGAAATAACGCCAAGCATAGGTTATAATATAAAATATATAGAATTAAAAAATATAGATGATGTTACCAAAATAAGTTTAATAGAGAAACATTTAATAAGTCCTGAATTTGCCTCAAATGAAAATGGTGCAATATTAATAAATGAAGAAGAAAATATTTGCATTATGATAAATGAGGAAGATCATATTAGAATACAAGTATTTGCTTCAGGGCAAGAATTAGAAAATTTATTGAATTTAGCAATAGAATTAGACGAAAAAATAGATGGACTAGTAAAATATGCTGTGAACAAGAAGTATGGCTATTTGACATCATGCCCTACAAATGTTGGGACAGGTTTAAGGGCGTCTGTTATGGTACATTTACCAGCATTAACCTTAACAGGTAATATAAGTAAAGTATTAAATGTGATAAATAATTTTGGAATGAATATTAGAGGAATATATGGAGAAGGAACTCAAAGCCAAGGAAATATATACCAAATATCTAATAATCAATCATTAGGTTTAACAGAGAAGGAAATTATTAAAAACATAAAAACAATAACAGAAAAAGTAATAGAACAAGAAAGACTTGCAAGAAAGTATTTAGCAAAAAGACAAATAGACTTAGAAGACAAAGTATACAGAGCGTATGGAATATTAACAAATGCTAAAAAAGTATCTTCAGAAGAATGTAGAAAATTACTATCTGACATAAAATTAGGAACAGATTTAGGAATTATAAGAGAACTAAATGATGCAAAAGTAAGCAAATTAGAGTTATATACAAAACCTGGAAATTTACAAAAATATTTGGGAAAAAAGTTAGATGCATATGAAAGAGATATACAAAGAGCAAAAGTTATAAAGCAAATAATAAATAGTTAAAAATATATAATGAAAGGAAGGTGTCTAAAATGACATATAAATTTACAAATAGAGCAGAAAAAGCATTGGAAATAGCAAATGAGTTAGCAATAGAATTAAATCACAACTATATTGGAACAGAGCATTTACTATATGGGTTAGTAAATGAAGGAACTGGAGTTGCAAGTAAAGTGCTAGAAATGCAAGGCGTAACTTCTGAAAAAGTATTAGAAGAAATAGAAATGCTTATTGGAAGAGGAAATGAAGAACAGGAAAAAACAGAAACAGTTGGATTTACACCAAGAACTAAAAGAGTTATAGAGAATGCATTTAGAGAAGCAAAAAGATTAGATTCGGAATATATAGGAACAGAACATTTATTGATAGGAATAATGAAAGAGGGAGACAGTGTAGCAGTAAGAATAATGTTAGACTTAAATGTAAACCCTCAAAAATTATACAATGAAATAGTGAAGTTAGTGAATGAAGACGAAAACAGCAGCATAAATTCAACACAAACAAATAATAAAAATTTGGGAAGCTATAACCAAACACCAACATTAAACCAATTTGGTACTGACTTGACAAAGCAAGCAATAGAGGGAAAATTAGATCCTGTAATAGGAAGAGCAGATGAAATACAAAGAGTTATACAAATTTTATCAAGAAGAACAAAAAATAATCCATGTTTAATAGGAGAGCCAGGTGTTGGTAAAACAGCAGTAGTGGAAGGATTGGCAGAAAAAATAATAGCAGGAGATGTACCAGAAACTTTAAAAAATAAAAGAGTTGTAAGTGTAGATATATCTAGCATGGTAGCGGGTGCTAAATACAGAGGAGACTTTGAAGAAAGAATAAAAAAATGTTTATCAGAAGTTAGAAAAGTTGGAGACGTAATATTATTTATAGATGAAATTCATACAATAGTAGGTGCTGGTTCAGCAGAAGGAGCAGTAGATGCAGCTAATATTTTAAAACCATTGCTAGCAAGAGGAGAAGTACAGGTAATAGGTGCTACTACACTAAATGAATATAGAAAATATATAGAAAAAGATGCTGCGTTGGAAAGAAGGTTTAGCCCAGTAAATGTTGGAGAGCCAACTCCTGATGAAACAATAGAAATACTAGAAGGAATAAGAGACAAATATGAGGCACATCACAATGTTAAAATAACAAAAGAAGCAATAGACTCTGCAGTTAAACTATCTGTTAGATATATTAATGATAGATTTTTACCAGATAAAGCAATAGATTTAATAGATGAAGCTGCATCAAGAGTAAAGATGAGGAATTATACAAAGCCAGAAGGTATAAAAAAGCTAGAAGACAAAGTTGCAAGTATTGACAAAGAAAAAGAAGAAGCGGTAAGAGTTCAAGATTTTGAGAAAGCAGCAAGCCTAAGAGATAAAGAGAGCGAAGCAAAAAAGAAATTAGAAAAAGAAAAACAAAAATGGGAAGACAAAAATACGAAGAGTGTTTCTGAATTAACAGAAGAAGACATCGCAGAAGTAATATCAAGCTGGACAGGAATACCTGTTAAAAAATTAACACAAGATGAAAATGAAAAATTAAAAAATCTTGAAAAAACGTTGCATGAGAGAGTTATTGGCCAAAACGAAGCTGTAGAGGCAGTTGCAAAAGCAATAAGAAGAGGAAGAGTTGGTTTAAAAGACCCTAATAGACCAATAGGTTCATTCTTATTTTTAGGCCCAACAGGTGTTGGTAAAACAGAACTTTCAAAGGCATTAGCAGAGGCATTGTTTGGCAATGAAAATGCAATGATAAGAATAGATATGTCAGAATATATGGAGCCACATTCTGTATCTAAACTAATTGGCTCGCCTCCAGGATATGTAGGGTTTGATGAAGGTGGACAATTAACTGAAAAAATAAGGAGAAAACCATATTCGGTAATATTGCTAGACGAAATAGAAAAGGCACACCCAGATGTAATGAATATGCTATTACAAATATTAGATGATGGACGTTTAACTGATGCTCAAGGAAGAACAGTAAACTTTAAAAACACTGTAATTATAATGACATCTAATATAGGAGCAAGGTTAATTACAGATAAAACAACATTGGGATTTGCAAGCGAAGGCAATAAAAAAGATGAAACACAAAAAGAGTATGAAACAATAAAGAAAGATGTAATGGGAGAATTGAAAAAACAATTTAGACCAGAATTTATAAACCGTATTGATGAAATTATAGTATTCCATAAACTAAACAATGAGGACATTAGAAAAATAATGGATATAATGTTAAATCAATTAAAAAACAGACTAACAGAACAAGAAATAGACATAGAAATAGATGAAAGCGTAAAACAATTACTTATAGAAAAAGGAACAGATATAAACTATGGTGCAAGACCATTAAAAAGAACAATACAAAATGTATTAGAAGACAAGATTGCAGAAGCAATGTTAGATGGAAAAATAAAACCGGGAAAAGTTGCAAAAGTAATAGCAAAAGACGGAGAAGTGCAAATACAATAAAAAAACCAATGATATATATTGACAAGGAACCTTCTCATGAGGTATAATAAATTGCATATGGTGAGAAATGGACACTAATAAATAGAAAGTTTATCCCACACGTAAAAGTGTAATTACTGAAGGGAGGGAAATATATATGTCAGAGGTTAAAGTTAATAATGGAAATATAGAGGATGCCCTAAAAAGATTTAAAAGACAATGTGCAAGAAATGGAGTATTGCAAGAAGTTAGAAAAAGAGAGCATTACGAAAAACCAAGCGTAAAAAGAAAGAAAAAATCAGAGGCAGCAAGAAAAAGGAAGTTTTAATAAATAAGAAGGAGGTTAAAAGTATAAAAGGCTTTTAACCTCTTTACTTTTGAAAATGAGGAGGAAATAATTATGTTAAAAGAAAAATTGTTAGAAGATTTAAAAGAATCAATGAAAGAAAAAAATACAATTAGAAAAAATGTTGTTCAAATGGTAAGAGCTGCAATATTACAAGTAGAAAAGGATAAACATATAGAAGTTAGCGATGACAAAATAGTTGAAATAATTGCAAAAGAGGCAAAAAAGAGAAAAGACTCATTAGAAGATTTTCAAAAAAGTGGTAGAGAAGATTTAATAGAACAAATAAATAAAGAAATAGAAATATTAAATGAATATTTGCCAAAGCAATTAACACAAGAAGAACTTGAACAAAAAATAAAAGAAATAATAGCAGAAGTAGGTGCAACATCTATAAAAGATTTAGGTGTTGTAATGAAAACTGCAAAAGAAAAAATAGGTGCAACAGCAGATGGAAAAGCAATAAACGAAACAGCCAAAAAAATATTAGGATAAAACTATAAAAAGAAAAAATTTAAAACTTGTATAAATATTCCTAAATATATTATAATAATAGAAGAAAATTAATAGGGAGGCAAGGTGTAATATGAATTATAACAAACAAGAAATTAAAAGAGGAATAACTTTACACCAAATAAATACAAATAACTTTAAAACAAATTTATATGCTATATTTTTAGCAACTCCAATTACAAGAGAAAATGTTACAAAAGATGCTGTAATTTCAGCAGTACTAAGAAGAGGCACAAATAATATAAAATCACAAGAATTAATAAGTCAAGAATTAGAATCAATGTATGGTGCAAGTTTTGACTGTGGAATAGAAAAAACAGGAGATAATCATGTATTCAAATTTTATTTGGAATCATTAAGTGATGAATTCTTACCTGCAAAAGAAGACCTGTCAAAAAAAAGTATAGAAATTTTATTAGATATAGTATTTAATCCACTAATTGAGAATGGTGGATTTAAAGCTGAATATGTAGAGGGCGAAAAAAATAATATAAAACAAATAATAGAATCTAAAATAGATAATAAAGGACAATATGCATATGACAAATGTATAGAAGAAACATTTAATGGGAAACCATATGGATTATACAAATATGGATATATAGAGGATTTAGAGAAAATAACGCCACAGAATTTATATGAATACTACAAAAAGATGATATCAGAATGCAAGATAGATATATTTTGCTCTGGAATAACGGAAAACATAGAAAAAGATATAAAAGAAAATAAAAATATACAAAAGGTAAATGAGAGAAAACCTAATTGCATAATTGGAACAACTGTAGAATTACCTGTGCAAGAAACCAAAACTGTTCAAGAAAGTATGCAAGTGTCACAAGGAAAGCTAGTTATAAGCTTAGATGTGGATAGTAAAATAGAAAATTTAAGCTATGTAGCTTCTGTTTATAATGCAATTTTAGGAGGAGGAGCTAACTCAAGGCTATTCCAAAATGTTAGGGAAAAAGAAAGTCTGGCATACACTGCAGGTTCAAGCTACTTAAAACCAAAAAATATGATATTTATTAGATGTGGAATAGAAATACAAAATTATAATAAAGCATTAGAAACCATAAAAGTTCAGTTAGACGATTTAAAAAATGGAAAGATAGAAGAAGAAGATATAGAAAATGCAAAAAAATTAATAATAGCCTCTGTTAAAAGCATAACATCAGAACAAGATACAGAAATAACGTATTACTATGGGCAAGAATTGGCAGGAACACTTATAGAGATATCAGATTATGAAAATAAAGTTAATGCAGTAACAAAGGAACAAATACAAGAAATTGCAAACAGTGTAAGCATAAATACAATATATTTTCTTAAAGATTAAAAGAGCTTGTTTATAAAAAACAAGAAAGGAATGAGAACAAGAATGAAGATTATTGAAAGCTTAAGAATTAAAGAAAAAGCCTATGTAGAGACTTTAGAAAAAGGGCTAAAAATAATAATAATCCCTAAAAACAATACAAACAAAAAATATATAATATGGGGAACACATTTTGGATCAATAGACAATCATTTTATAATGCCAAAAACAGGAGAAGAAGTATATATTCCAGATGGTGTTGCACACTTTTTAGAACATAAAATGTTTGAACAAGAAAACGGAAAAAACAGTTTAGATGTTTTAATGGCATTAGGATTAGATGCAAATGCATATACAACAAATGACCACACAGCATATTTATTTGAATGTACTGATAATTTTTATCAGGGATTAGATGAACTTATGAATTATTTGCAAAATCCGTATTTTACAGACGAAAATGTCGAAAAAGAAAAAGGTATAATAGGGCAAGAAATAAAAATGTATGAAGATGATCCAGGCTGGCAATTATATATGAATGCATTAGATTGTATGTATAAAAATAACCCTATAAAAATAGATATAGCTGGAACTATAGAATCAATATCTAAAATAACACCAGATGTATTATACAAATGCTATAATACATTTTACAATCCTGCAAACATGACTATGGTGGTATGCGGAGATTTTGAACCAGAAAAAATATTAGATGAAATAAAGAAGCGACTTATAAAAAAGGAAAATCAAGGGGAAATAAAAAGAATATATCCTCAAAAAGAAAAAGAAATAAATATGCCATATAAAGAAAGCAAAATGGAAGTTAGCATGCCAGCGTTTATAGTAGGATACAAAGATGTGCAAGGAGAAGAATACAATCCAAGAATTGCAGTAAAAAAACATATTGCAATAGAAATATTGCTAAATATGATAATAGGAAAAAGTTCAAATTTATATAAAGAGTTATATGAAAAAGGTATTATTTTATCAGAACCAGGTTTAGACTATGAATTTACGGACCAGTATGCACATATACTAATATCTGGACAATCAAACAATCCACAAGAGATACAAAAAAGAATAAAGGAAACAGTAAAAACATTTAGAGAGAATGGATTAAATGAACAGCATTTTGACAGAATTAGAAAAAAAGTATATGGAGATTATGCTATAGAGTATAATAGTGTAGGCAATATAGCTAGAATGTTCTTAGCAGATAATATGAAAGGAATAAATAGCTTTGACTATATAGATGACTATAAAACGGTAACAAAACAATATGTAGAGGAAATTTTAAAAGATATATTCAAAGAAGAAAATATGGTATTGTCAATTGTTAAATAATATATTAAAATAGGAATATAAAATAACTTTATAAGTTATTTTGTAAAACAATAGAAGAAAAGGATGAAAAGAGAGAATGAACACAGTAGAATTTCCACTATTAAATTTAAAACTAGAATTATCAGAAGTCGCAATAAAAATATTTGGCTTAGGAATAAAATGGTATGCTATAATAATAGTCTTTTGTATTATTATGGCATTGGTTTGGTGTAAATTTAGGTCGGAAAAATACAACATAGATTTTGACGAAATATTAAGTTTATTTATTATATTAATTCCAACTGTAATTATTTGTGCAAGATTGTATTATGTACTATGTAATTTGAACTATTATTTGAGTAATCCAATCCAGATAATAAATATTAGAGGTGGAGGGCTTGCTATTTATGGCGGAATAATAGGCGGAATAATAGCATGCTACATATTTTGTAAAAAGAAAAATATAAATATACTTAATTTATTAGACTGCATAGCACCAATATTAGCACTTTCACAAGGAATTGGAAGATGGGGCAACTTTATAAATGTAGAGGCTTATGGTACTGAAACAAATTTACCATGGAAAATGGGAATAATAGAGGACGGAGTAAAAAAATTTGTACATCCAACATTTTTGTATGAATCATTAGGAACTATAATTATATTTGTAATATTGGCAGTTTTACAAGACAAAAGGAAATTTGAAGGTCAAATAGCATATATGTATTTAGCATTATATTCTCTATTAAGATTTTTTATAGAAGGAATAAGGGCAGATAGTTTAATGGCATTTAATATAAGAATTTCACAAATATTGTCACTTATAATTTTTGTATTATCTATTGGAATTATAGTACAAAATATAATAAGAAAAAAACAAACGTCGAAAAAAGACGAATAATGTTGAAAAAAATCACTCGAAAAACCGGCTAAAAGCCTAAAAATCAACAAAAATGGTTGACTTAAATGTAAAAATATGGTATTTTAGATATATACAAAAGAAAAAACATAAAAAAAGGAGAGTGATTGTATGTTAAATGAAGAAATTTGTAAACTAAGGGATGAACTAAATAACAGCATTACATCCGGGAAAGATTATAATGAGATATACGAGATAAGTACAGAGCTAGATAGACTGATAGCTATGTACTATAGAAAAAGCATAAAAGATGGGACTAAAAGAAAAAGAAGAACAAGGGAAAAATTGTTTAGTATTGTAATAGCATAAAATAAATTAGGAAGGAAGTTAAAAAAACTTCCTTTTTTCAGGATTATGCGCAAAATAATTAACAAAAAAGTTTACATTAAAAAGTACATGTGTTATAATTTCAGATAATAAGAGGTGAAAAAATGAATCAAATTCTTTACGTAGGCGAAAATAAAGGAAATGGACCAATAGCAATAAAAAGCATTGTGAAATTTTTTGCAATAGTAATAATAGCATTTGGAATTATCTTAATAGGAAAAGGTTCATATGCAATATATAAAAATATAGAAATTAACAGTGGAGATAATATACCAGTAGTATATATGGATAGGGTTAACAATACGGTTGTAATAAAAGCTGAAGATAACATAGAAATATCAAAATTAATATACAGTTGGAATAAGGGAGAAGAAACTATATTACTTCCAAACAGCAAAAAGGTAGAAGAAGTAGTATTACTTCCAAATGAAAATAGTGTGTTGAATGTTACTATAGTTGATACAAAAGGTAAGGAAACAAAATTTATGCAAGAATGGAATATCGAAGGAACAGATATAAGAAAACCAGAAATAGAAATAACAACAGATGAAGATATTAGAAAAATAACAATTATTGCAAGAGATGAAACAGAAATAAATTATCTAATATATAAATGGAATGAAGAAGAAGAAATAAAAATTAATGCAACAGAAAATGACAAATTGAAAATTCAAGAAACAATAGATATGATATTAGGGGAGAATAAGCTAACAGTTAAAGCAGTAGATAAAAATGGAAATACAGAAACATTAGAAAAAACGATAATAATTTCATCTAAGCCTGTTATAGCTATAAAGCAAGGCAATGGCAAACTAGCAGTTACAATAAATGATGAAGTTGGAATAAAAAAGGTAACATTAAATATTAACGGTCAAACATATGGAGGAAATTACTCAGGAAAGAAACAATTAAAATTAAATGTGCCATTAAAAAAAGGCAATAATACAATAAGCATAACAGCAATAAATGAATCAGATTTAGAGCAAAAAGTAGTAAGAGAATTTACGTATAAACAATAGAAAAGAGGGAAAAAAATGATACAAGAAGTCTATTTAATAGATAACGAAGATGATATAAAAAACAAATTAGAAGTAATGTTTGAAAATGAAAGTGACTATAAATTTAAGAAAGCTAATACAAATGAAATAGACACAGTATTAAGAAATATTCCCGCATTAATAATAATTAATGAAGACAATATTGAAGATGACATAACAAAAATATGTAACAACATTAGAAATAATGAGGATAACAGTATAACTCCAATAATTGTAATATCATCAAATAGAGACAAGAGCCATAGGATAGAAATACTAAAGGCGTGTGTGGAACATTATATAATAGTACCAATAGATGAAGAATATTTATATTATACAATAAAAAATGTAATTAGACTTTTATACATAAATAGAAGAGTAAGTCCATTAACAGGACTACCAGGAAATGTGCAAATACAGGCAGAAATGAAAAAACGTTTATTAAACAAGGAAAACTTTTCTATGATATATTTCGATTTAGATAACTTTAAGGCATATAATGACATTTATGGTTTTTTAAATGGAGACGAAATAATAAAATTCACAGCAAGAACTATAATAAAGAATATACATATGTCAACAAATGAAGAAAAATTTGTTGGACATATAGGCGGTGATGATTTTGTAGCAATAGTAGGAGGCATAGAATGCGAACAAATATGCCAAAACATAGTAGCAGAATTTGACAGAGAAGTAGTCAAATATTTTACACCAGAGGACGTAGAAAAAGGATATTTGGAAGTGCCAAATAGAAAAGGAATAATAGAACAATATCCAATAACAACAATTTCTGTAAGTGCAGTAGTAGTTGACGCAGGAAGATTCCATAATGCACTAGAAATAGGAGAAGTAGCAGCACAAGTAAAACATTTAGCAAAAATAACACCGGGAAGCACATATGTAATAGATAGAAGAAAAAAATGAAAGAAAAATGATAGTAACTTCATTTTTGTCACATTCTTTTAAATTATATTTTTTCTTTAATGGTTCAAATAGCTCGTTTGAAACACATAAATCAAGATCTCCAACTATTTCTCTTAATCCATATAGTAACATAGATCCACTAGATAAAATATAATATTCTGTTTTGGGTAATTCTAAAGAGTTTAGCAAATTTAATAATTCCTCTTTATTCATTTTTAAATTTCTCCTCACATAAAATTACCATTAATATAGCAAAGTATAATAAAAATAGTCAATATTGCATTCACATATAAATAGCTGAAACATAAGTATTTGTAAAATCTAACGCGAATGGTAATATAAAATAAAATTGCCTCATATATATTAGGTGAGGTGATTTAATGATAATTTTAAGTAAAAAAAGGATATATATTATGCTAAGTATGGTTATGGTAGCTGTACTTGCATTTTCTTTTAAGGTGGCAGACAGTGAAAAAACTGTGCAAACTATGTCACTACCTGTTTCAAACAAAGTTATTGTATTAGATGCTCGGTCATGGAATACCAGATGAAGGAGCTCAAAGTAGTACAGGGACAACAGAGGCAGAAACTAATTTGAAAATAGCTTTAAAAGTTCAAAACTTATTGGAGCAAAGTGGTGCAACAGTAATACTTACAAGAAGTGACGAGAACGCAATATATGATTTAGATAAAAATACGTTAAGAGAAAAGAAAATTTCTGATATTCATAATAGAGTCAAAATAGGAAATGAATCACAAGCAGATATATTTGTTTCAATACATTTAAATAAAATACCACAAGAACAATATTGGGGATGGCAATGCTTTTATAGGCAAAATGATGAAAAAAGCACAAAACTTGCAAAATGTTTACAACAAAACCTAAATGAAGCAATAGATAGAGAAAATAAAAGAGTAGCAATGAAGATAGATAATGTTTATATAATAAAGCATGTAGAAATACCAATATCAATAGTAGAATGTGGATTTTTATCTAATAAAAAAGAAGAGCAATTATTACTAACAGATGAATATCAAAATAAATTGGCATGGGGAATATATAATGGAATAATGGATTATTTTGTACAATAAAAAGAATATTTTTTCCACTTTTGTAAAGAATATTAAAAACACGTATTCTTTAAGGGGTGGAAATTTTTTATGAATTATAAAATATTAAATATAAAAGGAGCATTATTAGATACACAACAATTGGAAGATTACCTAAGAAAAATAGCATCTGGACATGTATTGCAAGATAAATCTAATAAATACACATATCCAATTCCGAGATTAAAAGAAAATTTTGAATTTATAACAGAGGTATACAATCTTCTGAATGAGCACATAAAACTAAAATTGCCAATTCATCCAGCAGGGGAATGGATTTTGGATAATTTTTATATAATAGATGAAACTGTAAAAACTGTAACAAAAGAACTTACATTGAAAAAATATACTAATTTTTTAGGAATTGCAAACGGGCCATATGCTGGATTTGCAAGAATTTATGTACTTGCCTCAGAAATAGTTGCGTATACAGATGGAAAAATAAATGGTAAAAATTTGGAAGTGCTATTAAAAGCATATGAGGATAAAAAAACATTAAGCATGGACGAGATATGGAATATAAACACTTTTTTACGAATGGCATTAATAGAAAATATAAGAGAAGCATGTGAGAAAATATATTCCGCACAATTGCAAAAATATAAAGTAGAGAACATAATAGAAAGATTAGTAGAAAATAAAAGCAAGGATGAATTACAATTTAAAAATATAGGCGAATATAAAACAAAAGTAATAGAACAAGGAGAAATGAAGTATCCATTTATAGAGTACATGTCATATAGGTTAAAGCAATATGGAAAAAAAGCTTATCCGTTTTTAAACATATTAGAAGAACAAGTAAACAAAATGGGAACAGAAATCTCTGAAGTAATAAAAAAAGAACATTTTGACATAGCTGTTAGAAAAGTAAGTGTTGGAAACTGTATAATAAGTATTAAAAATATAAACAGAATAAATATGATAGAGATATTTGAAAAAATAAATGGAGTAGAAGAGATACTAAAAAAAGATCCCGTAAATGTTTATAGTAAAATGGATTATAAAACGAGAATATATTATAGAAATAAATTAAAGGAAATATCAAAAAAAACAAAAATATCAGAAATATATATTGCTAGAAAATGTTTAGAACTAAGTAGTATAGAATATGAAAAATCTAATATGGATTCCAATAATAAGAAAGCACATGTTGGCTATTATTTAATAGCTGATGGAGAACCAAAGTTATTAGAAATATTACAAAATAAAAAAGTACCAAGGCAAAACAATATGCATAAAGCTAAAAAATATATAACTGCATTAGCTGTGGTTACTATAGTGTTAGCAGGTGTATATGGATTATATATAAATACTCAAATTAACAATATAGTACTTAGTCTTATTTTATCAATACTATTATTAATACCAATTGAAACAATATTTACTCAAATAGCACAATATATATTGGGAAAAACAAAAAATACTAAAATAATACCAAAATTGGATTTTAGAAATGGAATCCCAGAACAAAATGCAACTTTTGTAGTTATTCCAACAATTATTAAAAATGGAAAAAGAGTAGAAGAATTAATGCATAAACTAGAAGTATATTATATTGCCAATAAAAGTGATAACATCTATTTTGCATTATTAGGAGATTGTAGCACAAGCAGTAATGAAGAAGAAGGGTTTGACGAAGAAGTAATAAATACAGGTAAAAAAATGGTAGACATTCTTAATAAAAAGTATCCAGACGAAAAGTTTACAAAATTTAACTTTATATATAGAAAAAGAATGTGGAACGAAGGAGAAGAGGCATATTTAGGATGGGAAAGAAAAAGAGGATTACTAAATCAATTTAATGAGTATATTTTAGGAAATATTAGTAATCCATTTAAAACAAATACTATAACAAATGTAGCCAGTATGCCACCAATAAAATACATTATAACACTTGATGCAGACACTGACTTAGTCTTAAATTCAGCAAAAGAATTAATAGGAGCAATGGCACATATTTTAAACAAACCTGAATTAAATAAAAGCGAAGATTTGGTTATAGCAGGACATGCACTTATACAACCAAGAATTGGAATAGATTTAATGTCAAGTATAAAAAGTTTATATACGAAAATATATGCAGGAGCAGGTGGTGTAGATGTATATGCTAATGCTATATCAGATATTTATCAAGATAATTTTGAAGAAGGAATATTTACAGGAAAAGGGATATATGATTTAAAAATATTTTCAAAAATATTAAATAATGAAATACCAGAAAATACAATATTAAGTCATGATTTGCTAGAGGGAAGCTATTTACGATGTGGATTGGCAACAGACATTATGCTAATGGATGGGTATCCGGTTGGATACAATAGCTCAAAGTCAAGACTCCATAGATGGATTAGAGGAGATTGGCAAATTATTATATGGTTGAAAGATAAAATAAAAAATAAAAGAGGAGAAATAAAAAATAATCCATTAAACATATTATCAAAGTATAAAATATTTGATAATCTAGTAAGAAGTTTATTAGAAGTATCAAGTGTATTAACAATAATATATATGTGCATATTAGATTATTTTTATAAAATAAAAATATGGCCAATTATTACAACAGTGTTAATTGCAGTACTTACTCCAACAGTAATAGACGTAATAAATAAAATTGTATTTAAAAGAGAAGGAGAAAAAAGGCAAAAAACATTTAATAAAACTTTATCTGGAATAAATGCAAGTTTATTAAGAGGGCTATTTACACTAGCAACATTACCAGATAAAGCATATATGTCAGCAAATGCAATATGTAAAACTTTATATAGACTAAAAGTTAGTAAAAAACATATGCTAGAATGGGTAACAGCAGAAGAAGCAGAAAAAATGGCAAAAAAAGATATAAAGTCATACTATATAAATATGGCACCAAATATAATATTGGGAATATTGGGTATTTTGTATATATTTATTAATGCAAAAAATCCATTTAGTGTTTTAATATTTGTAATATCATTACTATGGTTAATAGCACCAGCAATTATGTGTTATATAAGTAAAGAAATAGTAGTTAATAACAAAAAAGAACTTTTAGTGGATAAAGACAAGCAATATGTGTTAGAAGTGGGGAAAAGAACGTGGCAATTTTTTAAGGATTATTTAGTAAAAGAAAACAATTATCTTCCTCCAGATAACTATCAAGAAGATAGAAAACCAAAAGCAATAAAAAGGACATCTTCTACGAACATTGGGTTAGCATTGCTGGCTGTAATATCAAGCTATGACTTAGGATATGAAACACAAAAAAATACTTTAGAGCTTTTAAATAAAATGATAGATACAATATATAATTTACAAAAGTGGAATGGACATTTGTATAACTGGTATAATATTGAGACTTTAGAGCCATTAAGACCAAGATATATTTCATCTGTAGATAGTGGGAATTTTGTTGGATATTTGTATGTGGTAAAACAATTTTTAATTCAGAACGGACAAGAAGATACTAGAATAGATGAATTGATAGAACATACAGATTTTACAAAATTGTATAACGAAAAAATGCAGTTATTTTCTGTTGGATATAATGTAGAAGAAAATATGCTTACAGATTCATATTATGATTTATTAGCATCAGAAGCAAGGCAAACAAGTTTAGTAGCAATAGCAAAAAAAGACATTGAACAAAAACATTGGTATAATTTAAGTAGAACTTTAACAGTGTTAAATAAATACAAAGGGCTAATATCTTGGTCTGGTACAGCATTTGAATATTTAATGCCAAATATAAATATTCCCCAATACCCAGGAAGCCTGCTAGATGAATCTTGTAAATTTTTAATAATGAGTCAAAAAGAATATAATAAAAAACTAAAAATTCCTTGGGGAATATCAGAATCTGCTTTTAACCTAAAAGATTTGAACAATAATTATCAATACAAAGCGTTTGGAATACCATGGTTGGGCTTGAAAAGAGGATTGGCTGACGAGATAGTAGTGGCTCCATATGCAAGTATGATGGCCATTATAGATGAACCAATAGAAGTATTAAAAAATTTAAAACAGTTAGAAAAACTGGGAATGTATAATAAATATGGGTTTTACGAATCAATAGATTATACACCAACAAGATTAAGAAAAAACGAAACAAAAGCAATAGTAAAAACATATATGGCACACCACCAAGGATTAATATTATTATCAATTAACAACCTAATGAACAATAATATAGTTCAAAAAAGATTTGTACAAAATCCAGAAATAGAAGCTGTAGATATATTACTACAAGAGAGAATGCCAGAAAATATAATAATAACTAAAGAGGAAAAAGAAAAAGTTGAAAAGATAAAATATATAGACTACGAAAATGCAACACAAAGAGAAATAACAAAGATAAATACAAAATTAAATAATGTAAATGTAATAGGAAATGATAAATATACCATAATAATGGATCAAAAGGGAAATGGATATAGTAAATATAACAATATTTTAATAAATAGATATAAGTACACTGATGATGAAGAACAAGGAATATTCTTTTTCTTTAAAAATATTAAAACAAAAAGAATATGGACATCAAACTATATGAACTATCTATCAAAAGCAGATAAATATGTAATGTGCTTTACACCTGACATGAATAAAATTACAAGACAAGATGGAAATATAGAAACAATAACAAAAATATCTGTGGCGCCAACGGAACCGGTAGAAATACGAAGAATTGAACTAGTAAATCATGGAATAGAAGATGAAACAATAGAAATAACATCATTTTTAGAGCCATTGATATCAGAAAAAGAACAAGACTATGCACATAGAGCATTTAATAAATTATTTTTAGAATATGAAATTATAGAAGATACAATATTGATAAGAAGAAAATCAAGAGACAAGAGTAAATCGGATATGTTTTTAGCTGTAAACTTGTATGCGGAAAATGAAATAATAGGTGAAACAGAATTTGAGGTGGATAAGGAAAAATTTTATGGAAGAGAAGCAATAGGACTTCCAAAAACAGTAGAAAGTTCTATACCGCTGGGCAGAAATATAGGACTAACTACAGAGCCTATAGTTGCAATAAAAAATACAGTTAAAATAAAGGCAAATGAAAAAGTAGCATTTAATTTGATTATGTGTGTATCTGAAAGCAAAGAAAAGGTAATAGAGTTAATAAATAAATTTACAAATTCGGAAACTATAAAAAGAAATATTGAATTAGCAAAAGTAAAAGTTGAAGCAGAATCAAGATATTTAAACATAAAAGGAAAAGAAATAGATTTATGTCAAAAAATCCTTGGTTATTTAATATTTCCAAATCCTTTAAAAAGAATTATAAATAAAAATAAAAAAGTGATTAGTGCATATGTAAGTGAACTCTGGAAATATGGTATTTCTGGAGACCTGCCAATTTTACTTGTAAAGGTTAAAGATATTAGTGATATAGAAATATTGAAGCAAGTAATAAATGTTTATGAATATTTAAGAGTTAAAAATATAAATATAGATTTAGTTATTGTAGATGAAGAACAGCATAGCTATGAAAATTACACAAGAGAAGGAATAATTAATATTATATTAAATAAGAATATGGGATATCTGCAAAATATAAGAAGTGGAATTTTTGTATTAAATAATTTATCGAAAGAAGAAATACAAGTTTTGGAATTTAGAGCAAATTTGGTTTTAGATGTGAGCTTAGGTAAAATAGAAAGACAGCTTACAGATTTAGAAGAAGAGTATATAGAAACAATAAAACAAATAGGAGATGAAAAAATACCACAAATTGCAGAAGAACCAGAACAAATAAGAAAAAAACTAGAAGATGAACAATTAAAATACTGTAATGAATATGGAGGATTTTCGCTAGATGGCAAGGAATATAATATTAGAATAAATAAAGACAATAAACTACCAACTGTATGGAGTCATGTATTAGCAAATGAGAAGTTTGGAACTGTAGTTACAGAAAATATGGGTGGATATACATGGTATAAAAACAGTAGATTAAATAGATTAACAGCATGGGCAAACAACCCAACAAATGATATACCGTCAGAGATAATATATTTGGAAGATATGGAAAACAAAAAAGTGTGGTCATTAGGGCAAAATCCTATTCCAGATAGTAATGATTACTATATAACTTATGGTTTTGGATATGCAAATTATATGCATAAGAGTAATGGACTTATACAAAATGCAAGCATATTTGTACCATGTAAAGATAGTGCAAAAGTGCACCTGATACGATTAGAAAATATTGAACCAAGGAAAAGAAAAATAAAATTAGTATATTATATAAAACCTGTATTAGGAGAAGATGAGACTATTTCCAACACTTATCTAAATTTAGAATATAAAGAGGGGTCAAATTTACTATGCTTGGAGAATATTTCAAATGAGGATTTTAAAAATGTATTATATGTTTCAAGTAGTGAAAAAATAAATTCTTATACAGGTAATAAAGACTTTTTTATAGGAAATGGAACAATAGCAAATCCAGATGGAATTCATAAATTAGATTTAGACAGACAGAATTCTTTATGGCGAAATGGAATACTTGCAATAGAATTCCAAGTAGAATTACAGGCATTAGAAAGTAAAGAAATATCAATCGTTTTAGGAGCAGAAGAAAGTATAATTAATTGTCAAGATAATGCTTATAAATACGGAAAAATAAGTAATGTAAAAGAAGAATATAAAAAAGTAAAAGAGTATTGGGAAGATATAACAGGCAAGGTTCACGTAAAAACACCGGTAGAGTCTATGAATATATTGTTAAATGGATGGCTTATATATCAAACAATATCAGCAAGATTATTGGCGCGAAGCGGTTATTATCAATCAGGTGGTGCTTTTGGATTTAGAGACCAACTACAAGACACAATAGCATTAAAATATATAAATCCAGAAATAATGAAAAATCAAATAATAAAGCATAGTTCACATCAATTTATAGAAGGAGATGTAGAACATTGGTGGCATGATGAAACCCGGAAGAGGCATAAGAACAAGATTTTCAGATGATTTGCTTTGGCTTGCTTATATTACCGAAGAATATATAAATTTTACAGGTGATTATACAATATTAGATATTAAAACAAATTATATAGAAGGTGCAGATTTGGAAGAAGGCACAGATGAAAAATATGACAAATATTTGCCATCAAAAGAAAGTGGTACAATATATGAACATTGTAAAAAAGCAATAGAAAAAAAGATAAACTTAGGAGAAAATGACTTGCCTACAATAGGTTCAGGCGACTGGAATGATGGGTTTAGTACAGTTGGAAACAAAGGTAAAGGAGAAAGTATATGGTTAGGTTTTTTCTTGAGTGATATATTAAAAAAATTTATTCCATTATGCAAGTATAAAGGGGAAGATGAATTAGCAAAAAAATATGAGGCAATATTAAATAAATTGAAAAAAGCATTAAACACAACAGGTTGGGATGGAAGATGGTATAGAAGAGCATTTACAGACGAGGGTGAAATATTGCGGTAGTTTGCAAAATGAAGAATGCAAGATAGACAGCATAACACAAAGCTGGGCAGTGATATCAGGAGTTGGAGATAATGACAAAAAATATATATCAATGGAAAGTTTAGAAAATCATTTAATAGATAGGCAAAGTGCAATTATTAAACTATTAGACCCACCATTTAATCAAAGCAATTTAGAACCAGGATATATCAAAGCATATTTGCCGGGAACAAGAGAAAATGGAGGACAATACACACATGCAGCTGTATGGGTAATAATTGCAGAGGCTTTATTAGGATTTGGAGATAAAGCAGGAGAATTGTTTAGAATGATAAATCCAATAGAACATGCAAGAACTAAGGAAATGGCTAATAAATATAAAGTAGAACCATATGTTGTAGCAGCAGATGTGTATGGACAGGAGAATTTAGCAGGAAGAGGAGGCTGGACTTGGTATACAGGATCAAGTAGCTGGATGTATGAAGCGGGATTAAAATATATACTAGGATTAAAGATTGAAAATGGAGAATTAAAAATAGAACCATGTATACCAAATGACTGGGAAGAATATAGCATAAAATATAAAACAGGTAAAAAAGTATATAATATAAAAGTAACAGAAAAAGGAAAAAATATTTCAATTAATGTAATAGGTGATTAAGGAAAAAAACTGCCGACTAAAATGTCGGTAGTTTTTAACTATTCTGAATCCATAATTATTGTAACAGGCCCGTCATTTAAAAGAGTAACTTTCATATCAGCTCCGAAGATACCAGTTTGAACAATAGGAACTTGTTTCTTACATTCATTTACAAAATATTCATATAAAGAAACTGCAATGTCTGGTTTAGCAGCATCAGAAAAAGAAGGTCTATTTCCACTTTTCTTGCAATCAGCATATAATGTAAATTGTGAAATTATTAGTAATTCACCAGATACTGCTTGAAGAGACAAGTTCATCTTGTCATTTTCGTCATTAAATATTCTTAAATTAATTAATTTTTTTACAAGATAATCTACATCTTGCTCAGTATCAGAATCTTTTATACCCAATAGTACCAAAAATCCATTATGTATTTCTCCCACTATTTTAGAGTCTACACTAACACTGGCCTCAGTGACTCTTTGTATTACTAACTTCATTGACTAATCAACTCCTAAACTTTTTCTTAAATTATAAAATAATAAATATGAATTGTCAAAAATTTGCATTAACTGAATAAAGCTTTGTGTTTCAGTGTTTTAAATGTATAACATATTAAATAGCAACAAAAAAAATAAAAAAAATTTTAAAAAATACTTGCATTTTATAAAAAGATATATTAAAATTCTAATTGAAGTGGAGAGAAGTGGTAAAAAGTGGTTTAAAATGTTATGGAGGTGAAACAAAGTGCTTATTGGTGAGTATGAACATTCTCTAGATGTTAAAGGCAGATTAATATTACCAGCTAAAATTAGAGAAGACATGGGAGATAAGTTCATAGTAACAAAAGGATTAGATGGGTGCTTGTTTGGTTTCTCTCAAAATGAATGGACAAACTTTGAAGAAAAATTAAAAACACTTCCACTTACAAACAAAAATGCAAGAGATTTCGTAAGATTTTTCTTATCTGGTGCAACAGAATGCGAAATTGACAAACAAGGTAGATTTCTAATAACAAGTAATTTAAGAGAATATGCTACATTAGAAAAAGATGCAATAATAATTGGTGTAGGCACTAGAATTGAAATTTGGAACAGAGAAAAATGGAAATCTTATAACAGTGATGAGAATATTTCTGCTGATGAAATAGCAGAGAATATGACAATGTTAGGTATATAAATTGCAAAAGTTTATATAAATCAAACAAAAGACAAATTATTGAAATACAAAAGAAAAAATTAAAAAAGTACAAAAGATAAATTTAACTAAAGAAAAAATTTTACAAAGGATAAAGCAAAGCAAATTTGCACAAATGAAAAAAACAAAAGAGGATTTTACAAAAGATAAAAATTAGTACACAAAAGAAAAAATGTTAAATTACAAAAGAAAAATAACAAAAGAAGGAAGTAATAATATACAAAAGCAAAAAGTACAAAAGATAAATATATAATTTGTACATAGGATGAAAATAATAATATACAAATGAAAAGCATTTGTAAAATATATACAACACCAAAGAGAAAAAATAAAATACTAAAGAAAAAACTATAAAAGATGTGGACAGTTGGTATTTTGCATAAAATACCAACTATTCGCGTATAAAATGAAAGCAGAGGTTTATTTGTCATGGAATTTAAGCATAATCCTGTATTACTTAAAGAATGTATAGAAGGATTAAAGATAAAGCCAGATGGAATATATGTAGATGGTACTCTTGGTGGTGGAGGGCATAGCAAAAAAATATTAGAAAATTTATCTGAAAATGGTATACTGATAGGAATTGACAGAGATATGGATGCATTAGAATCTACAAAAGAAAAGCTAAAAGAGTACTCAAATGTTAAATATATACATGCAAATCATGATGAGATTAAAGAAGTATTAAAAGATTTACAAATACAAAAAGTAGATGGCATATTGTTAGACCTAGGAGTTTCTTCATATCAATTAGATGAAAAAGAAAGAGGTTTCAGTTATTTAGGCAGTAACGAATTAGATATGAGAATGGATAAAAGTCAGCAGTTAAATGCTAAAATTGTTGTAAATACGTATCCAGAAGAAGAGTTGGCAAGAATCATATACGAATATGGAGAGGAAAAGTTTTCTAGAAATATAGCAAAAAATATATGTGCTCAAAGAAAAAACAAGGAAATAGAAACAACAGAAGAGTTAGTAAATATTATAATAAAATCTATACCACTATCAAAGCAAAAAGAAGGACATCCTGCTAAAAGAACATTTCAAGCAATAAGAATAGAAGTTAATAATGAGATAAAGCCATTATATAAATGTATTTTAGATTGCATTGATACTTTGAATGAAGGTGGAAGACTAGCTGTTATAACATTTCACTCTTTAGAAGATAGAGCAGTAAAAAATGCATTTACAGAGGCAGAGGGAATTTGCAAATGTCCAAAGGATTTACCATACTGTGTATGCGGAGCAAAATCGTTTGGCCAAATAATAACAAAGAAGCCGATACTTCCAACAGAGGAAGAGCAAAGAGAAAACTCAAGAGCTAAAAGTGCAAAATTAAGAATATTTGAAAAGAAAATATAATTTTCAAAAGGTAGGTGAGAATATGCCAAATAGTAGATATGGTGGATATCAATACGAGACAAGCCCGAGAAAACTAAAACCAGAATATAAACCAAATAAAAAAGAAGACGTTAAAAAGAAATCTACAACGATAAATAAAAACAAAGTAAATAAAAAGAACAAAAAGAAAAAGCATTTAAAACCACAAACTAAAATTGTAACATATGTTGTGCTAGGTTTTGTAATACTATTGGCAATAAGTTATAGGAACTCACTTATAACAGAAAGATTTAGCAAAAAGGAGCAACTGAAAAGCGATTTGGCTGTAATAGAAAAAGAAAACCAACAGTTAGAAGTTAATATACAAAACAGCCTAAATTTAAGTAACATTGAAAAAGCAGCAAAAGAAAATTCGGGAATGAAAAAATTAGATTCAACACAAAAAAGATATGTTAATCTACCTAAAAAAGATTATGTGGAACCTGCCAGCGAACAAGTAATAATAGAAGAAGAAAAAAATTGGTTTGAAAAAGTGGTAGAGCTTTTAACAGAAAAAATATTTTAGAAAATTACTATATTTTGAGTATATAGTAATTTTTTTGCGTTTAAGTCCTATTTAGAATAAATTGGAATAATATTATTATAATCATAAGTTAGAGAGGAAATGTGATTAATAATGAAGAACAGGCGAAAAATAAAGAAAAAACAAATAAAAGCTTGGAAAAATCAAAAAGTGAATATAAGAGAACTTGAGAAGTTAGTAAAAAAAGAGCAAAGGAGAAAATATAAAGCTGAAGTAAAAGAAACTAAAATAAAAGCAGAAGAAAAAGTGAGTGATTTGGGGAGAAAAAAGCGAATGAGAAATGCAATACTTGTTTCTACAATAACTTTCATTGCTTTAATATGTAGAATAGGTTGGATACAGTTTGTTATGGGCTCGGAATTGCAATCTATGGCATATGTACAACAAACATTAGATAGAAGTGTTAATCCTAAAAGAGGAACAATATATGATGCAACTGGTAAAAATATTTTGGCTATATCTAGTACAGTAGAAACTGTAACCGTAAATCCAACAAACATTGCAAAAGAGGACAAGGAAAAAGTTGCAAAGGCATTAACTGAAATTTTTAACTTAAATTATGAAACCATATTAAAAAGAGTAAGCAGAAGAAGTTCGATAGAAACTATTGTAAAAAAGATAGACAAAGAAAAAGCTGATGAACTTAGAAAGTGGTTAAGCGACAATAATATAACAAAAGGAGTAAATATAGATGAAGATACCAAAAGATATTATCCTAATAACAATTTGGCTTCACAAGTAATAGGGTTTTGCGGCTCTGATAATCAAGGATTGGATGGGATAGAAGCAATTTATGAAAAGGAATTAAAAGGAGAAAAAGGCAAGATTAATAAAATAATAGATGCAAGGGGAGGCGAAATTGCAAAAGAAGGTGAAAACTATGTTAAAGCAATAGATGGAAATGATTTAATATTAAGCATAGATGCAACTGTGCAAGGAATAGCAGAGAAATATTTAGCAGAAGCATGTATAGACAACAAATGTACAGATGGCGGAAATATAATAATAATGAATCCACAAACAGGGGATATTCTAGCAATGGCAGGTTATCCAAACTATAATTTAAATCAACCTTATCAGGCTAATACAGAAGAACTAAAGGCAAGTTGGGAAATGTTAGCACAGGGGGAAAAAACAAAGGCATTGCAACAAATGTGGAGAAATAAAGCAGTATCAGATACATATGAACCAGGATCTACATTTAAACTTATAACAACTTCAGCAGCATTGGAAGAAGGATTAACAAGCGTAGATAAAGAGGGCGAATTTTGCTGTACAGGGGGAATAGAAATAGCAGGAGTTAGAATTAAATGTTGGAGATATTATAGACCGCATGGCTCGGAATCATTAAGGCAAGCTCTAATGAATTCGTGTAATCCAGTATTTATAGGGTTAGGACAAAAAATTGGAGTTTCAAAATATTATACGTATTTGAAAAAGTTTGGACTATTAAAAAGAACAGGAATAGATTTACCCGGAGAGGCTGGAAGTATTTTCTTAAAAGAAGAAAAAGTTGGTCCAGTAGAACTTGCAACAATAGCATTTGGTCAAAGATTTGAAATAACACCATTACAGCTAATAACTGCAGTATCAAGTATTGCTAATGGGGGAACATACATAAAGCCAAGAATTGTAAAGAAAATAATAAACAGTCAAACTGGGGAAACAACAGAAATACCGATTAAAAGGGAAGAAAGAGTGATATCGGAAGAAACAGCTAAAAACGTATTAAGTATGATGCAATCTGTTGTAGAAGATGGTACAGGAAGAAATGCACAAGTCGAAGGTTATAACATAGGAGGGAAAACAGGAACATCAGAAGATGGGGTAAATACAAATAAATATGTAACATCTTTTATGGGAGTAGGACCAACAACAAATCCACAAGTGGTAATACTTGTAACATTATATAACCCAACAGGAGAAGGAGGACACCATCTAGGTGTCAACTTATAGAAACTTGACATAAAGATATGAATATGATAAAATATTTTATATAAAAAATAATAGAATATTAAAGGAAGTAATATGGATTTAAATTTATATAGAATATTTTTAGAAGTTGCAAAAACTGGAAGCATATCAAAGGCTGCTAGTTCTTTATTTGTGTCTCAACCATCCATTAGCTATAGTATAAAGATGCTTGAAGAGGAATTAAAGTGTAAATTGTTCAATAGAACTGCTAAAGGTACAGAACTTACAATTGATGGAGAGAAACTTTTATTTTACGTTGAAGGGGCATTTAATATGATAAATGCTGGATGTAAAACAGTAAAAGATTCGGAAAATATGATTAGTGGAGAGATAAGGGTAGGAGTGCCAACACATATAGGAATATTCTTGCTTTCAAAATATATTCAGAAGTTTATTGAGAAGTATCCAGGAATTAAGTTTACTATTGTTAATAGGGCAACTAGTGAAATGGTAGATATGCTTGAAAAGAGAAATTTGGATTTTATAGTAGATAGTTATCCAATAGACAGCAACAGAAAAGATATTGTTTTATATAAATTAATAGAAGTAAGCAATTGTTTTGTTGGCAATGAAAAGTACAAAAATATAGTAAATGAAGGAATTATAAACATAGAAGATATCCAAAAATATCCATTATTATTACCACCTAAAATAACATCTACAAGAAAAGCTTTAGAAAGTAAACTAAAAGATAGAATAGATAATTTAGAGGCAATTATAGATGTACCTACAACAGAAGTAATGCTAGAACTTGTAAAAAAAGGTTTAGGAATAGGATATTTTACAAAAGAATCTGTACAAAAATATATTGATTCAGGAAGACTATATGAAATACCAGTAGATGTAGAACTACCAAAGACAGATATTTGTATAGCATATGTTGATAACTTTTTGGCTAATGCTCCAAAGAAATTTATTGAAATGTTAAATTCAGAAATAAAAAGTGCTTCATATACAAAAGAAAAAAGTTTAAGGTTAATCTTAACACAGGAATGTACATATAATTGTTCTATGTGCCATAAAGAAGGTATACATTCAAAAAAAGAAAATTTACTTACAAATGAAGATTTTGCATATATATATGAAATAGCAAATAAAGAATATGGAATAAATAAAGTAAACTTAACAGGTGGAGACCCTCTATTAAGAGATGATATACAAGATTTGTTAATAAAATTAAAACAAAAAAATGCTAAAATTACAATGACAACTAATGGATATTTATTAGATAAAAACATAGAAATTGGAAACTTATTAAATAAGCTTAATATTTCTGTACACTTTTTAAATAAAGAAAAATTTGAAGAATTATGTGGAAAAAAGGATTCTTTTGAAAAAGTTATAAATAATATAAAAATGTTTAGGGCTCAATATCCAACTTTAAATATTGGAATAAATACAACTATAATAAAAGGAATTAATTCCGATGAAAAAGAAATAGAGGAATTAATAGAAATGGCAGGGCTATTAAAGGTGGAATTAAAGTTTATAGAACTATATCCTAAAAATGCTAAAGAATTTGTACCAATACATACATTAGAGCCTATATTAAAAAAATTAGGTTTTTACATTGTAAAAAGTGAATTTAGAAAAAATATATATACAAATAAAAAACAAATTATAACTTTAACTAGATGTACATGCAGTGTTGTTTGTGACAAGGCAAATAAGAAAGAAGCATGTAAAAACAATAACGATTTATACATAACTCCAGATGGAAAAATAAGTTTATGTAGAAAAATAGAAGATGAAATAGATATATTGGTGCAAACAAAAGACAAAAATAATGAGGAATTAATATTAAGGTTAGATACGGCATTAAAACAAATGGGAAGTAGTTGTAAATATTAAAAAATAGAAAAACAAGGCATTTCAAATTATGTCTTGTTTTTTTGATATAAAAAAATTTTATAACTGGTATAAAGAATAAGTATTTGAAATGTATAAGATATGATAGTAAAATAAAGAAAAAAGAAGGAAAGAGATATGGCAATTACTACTTTATTTGGAATTAATGGTGTAGGTAAAGACACAATAGCAGAAAATCTAAGGAAAAAAAATCCAGAGATTACAGTATCAAGTGTATCTAGAATGCTTATGTATATTCTTGGAATTTCAAAAACATATGATGTTAGAGAAAAAGTTACAGAAGAACAATACAAAATATTAGAGAGTATTCCTCAGACACAAATGGTTAAAATTGAAAATGAAGAATATAGGAGAATACTAGAAAAGATAGCAAAAGAAGATAAAAAAGTGATATTTATAAATCATTTGGTAACTGCGATGAGACATGGAGAGGATGTACAATATTTAACAAAAAGGTTGACACCGGATTGGTATATAGACTTAAATGAAAATTTAATACAATTAGTAGCTCCATCAAACGTAATTGCAATAAGAAGAATGAATGATGCAACTAGAGTAAGAAGTTCTAATATAGAGCAGATAGAAGAGCACCAAGCATTATGTTCAAATGAATGGGAAAGGATTATGAGTAGAGGTCCAGAAGTAAAACAAAAAATGCATATAGTAGACAATATAAGTTTAGAAAGAGCAGTTGAAGATGTAGAAAATATTGCTATAAAAGAAAAGAAAAATATACAAATAGATGATGATATAGCAGAATTATTAGTAAGGTCAGGTTGCTATGTAAATGCAAATAAAACAAATGATAAGTTAATTAAAGCACCAAATGGAGATATAATACCAGCATATTTATCTTGTAGATTAGCAATAAGTGATGTAAAAACAAGAGAACTTTTAGAAAGAGGTTTAATAGGGAGGGTAAAACAAGAATTTAAAGATGATGTAACAATAGCTGGAATGGCAACCGCTGGTATACCATGGGCACATTCAATAGCACAAAAACTTGAGCTTCCAATGTTATATGTAAGAAGTAGTGAAAAGGCATATGGATTAAAAGGACTTATAGAAGGAAATTTAAAATATGCATCTAAAAAAGCAATAATAGTTGATGATGTATTATATACAGGAGATACTGTAAAGAAAGCACAGGAAGTATTAAAACAAAACGGAATAGAAACAGTGGGAGTTGCATGTATTGCAACATTAAGAGATAAAATAGTAAATGATTTAACAAAAAATAATATTAAAGTTATTAATTTAACACATTATACAAATTTATTAGAAGCAGCAAAAAGAAATCATATTTTAGATGAAAAAGAATATGAAACTATGAAAGCAATATATGAAGAAAAAGAGGAAAGGGGAGAAAGGTAATTATGAAAAAAATTGTAGTAGCAACAACCAATAATAATAAGGTTAATAGATTAAAAAAATTATTAGAAGGATTAGATTATGAATTAGTATCATTAAAGGAAGTAACAGATAAAGAACTTCCCGAGCCAGAAGAAAAAGCTTCTACTCCAGTAGAAATTGCAATAGAAAAGGCTATACATTATTCTAAATTTATGCCAGAAGGGACTGTTATTTTAACACAAGATGATACAATACAATTTGAAGGAATAGATGAAAATGATAATCCAAGATTACATATAAAAGCTCCTGTAAAAGAAAAATATGGTAAATTTACAGATGAACTTGCAGCACAGTATTATAAAGCTTTAGCAGAAAAATACGGTGGAACAATACCAATGAAGTTTGTATATGGTCATGCAGTAGCTATAAAAGTAAATGATAATGGAAGATATTTAACTAAAGTAATTGGTGCAGAGTCAAAATTAGAAGTAAGATTAGTAAATAGAATTAATAAACTAGAAAAATCAACAGGCTATTTTTTAGCAGCATTAATGGAAGCAAATGTAGATGGAAAATGGATACCATATAATGACTTAGATGAGGAAAGTTTAGTAAAACTTGATATAGATTTGTACAATTCAATAACTGCCTTATTAAGAAATATATAATAAAATTTATTTGTTAAGAAAGGGTGATTTTAATAATGAAAAATAAAAAAATGTTAATTTCATGTATAAGTATATTTTTAATTATATTATTAGTTTTAATATTTATTTTTATTGTAGTAACAGATAATAATGATTCAAGTAAAACTTCTTTAAGACTTAAATGGATTTGCCAAGCTCAATTTGCAGGTTTTTATACAGCAAATGCAGAAGAATATTATAAAGAGGCTGGATTAAATGTGGAAATAGAGCCAGCAGGGCCTAATATATCTCCGATACAATCTGTTACAAGTGGTGCAAATGAGTTCGGAATAGCAGGTGCAGAACAAGTTATAACAGCAATAGATAATGGTGTTCTTATTGTGGCAATAGCTGTAATTTATAGAAAAACTCCAGAAGCCCTTACATCTAAGAAATATTTAAACATTACTAAACCAGAAGATTTGATAGGAAAAACTGTAGGAATAGTTTATGAAAATGATGAAAATTTATATAGACTATTTTTAAAGAAAAATAATATAGATGAAAAAAGTATAAACGAAGTACCAGCAATTACAGGTATAAGTCAAATACTAACTGATAAAGTAGATGCTAAAATGGCTTATGAAATGAATGATGCAACATTGTTAGAATTAGAGGGAGAAGAAGTTAATGTATTAAAGTTTAGAGATTATGGAGTAAAAGTATATGCAGATACTATTTTTACAACTAAAGAATTAATAGAAAAAGATCCAGAAAAAGTAAGAAAGTTTGTAAATAGTTCAATAAAAGGTTGGCATGAAGCTATAAATAATCCTGAAAAAGCAATAGATGAATTAATAAAAGTAAACTCTTCTTTAAATTATGAACACCAATTAGGTTATTTAAATAAAAGTATACCAATTATTTTAACAGATGAGAAAATAGGAATTTCAGATGAAGCAGTATGGCAAGACATGATAGATAATTTATATGATTTTGGAGTAATAAAAAATAAATTAAAAGCAAATGAAATATTTACTAACGAGTTTATAGATTAATATGAGTTATATTGAAATAAAAAATATCTCCAAATCATATAAAAATAAAAATGTATTTAATGATTTTAGTATAGAAATTCCTAAAGGTAAATTTGTATCATTTATAGGTTCATATGGTTCAGGAAAAACTACTTTGTTAAAAATGATAGCTGGAATAGAAAGAATAGATAAAGGAGAAATATTAATAGATGGAGTTAGTCCAAAAAAGCTAAAAGATGAATTAAAGTTAGGATTTGTTTTTCAAGAACCTATGCTGTTACCATGGAAAAATGTAATAGATAACATTAATTTTCCACTAAAAATAATAGGAAAAAATGATAACACAAGCGCAATAGAATTATTAAAACTAGTAGAGTTAGAAGAAAAGAGAGATTGTTATCCTAATGAATTATCTGGTGGAATGCAACGTATTGTATCTATATTAAGAACTGCAATATTAAATCCGTTGGTAATGCTACTTGATGAGCCATTATCCTCAATAGATGAGATTAATAGAGATGATTTACATGAAAAATTAATAAAAATTCATAATGAAAACAATCAAACAACTATATTAGTTACACATTCTATACATGAAGCAGTATATTTATCTGATGAAATATATGTATTAGGTGGCAATCCAACAAAAGTTGTTAAAAGGATTTTAACTAAGGATCCTAGAAAAATTGAAAATAAGTTTAGTTCCCAAACAATGGAGCAAGTAACGAGTATTCGAGAGGAACTACGTAAGGCGGTGAACTATGCGTAAAGTAATAATTTCAATAAGTATAATTTTAATAATTTGGGTAATGATATCAATAGTTTTTCATCCAGCAGAATATTTATTCCCAAGTCTAAAAAATGTTATAAAAGAATTCATTAATAATTATAAAACTTTTTTTAATAATGCACTATATACAATATTAGAAGTTATTGCAGGGTTTGCAATAGCAAATATAATGGGACTATTTTTAGCATTAATTGTAATACATTATAAACATTTAGAACAAACAATAACTATTATGGCAATAATATTAAAAACTGTACCAATTATAGCAATAGCACCTTTACTTGTTTTGTGGTTTGGACACGGTATGGGATCAAAAATAGCAGCAGTAACAATCACATGTTTTATTCCTGTGTTAATAAATGTACTAACTGGAGCGAAGGAAGTACTATTAAAATATAATAATTTAATAGACTTATACAATTTAAACAAGATACAAGAAACTAAATACTTTTTATTGCCAGGAATTATGCCATATTTAATGTCAGCTCTAAAAATATCAAGTTCTCTTGCTATAGTAGGAGCATTAGTTAGCGAATTAATAAGTGCTAATAAAGGATTGGGATATTTAATAATATCAAATTATTATTCAATGAATATAGCGGCAGTATTTGCTTGTATTATAATATCTAGTATTATAGGTATTGTAATTTATTATATATTTGATATAATGGAAAAAAATTTAGTAAAGGAATAATAGAAATGGAAATAGAAAAAGAGTATAGATATAAAGTAACAGATGAACAAATACAAAGAATAAAGCAAATTTCAAATGTTATAGATGAAAAAAGTGAGCAAATAGATTTAACACTTGGATACGATGGATTTAATTCATTAAATAAATATGGATATGTTTGTAGAGTAAGGAAAAAAGCAAATAAGATATAGATGGAAGTGAAGAAAAAACAAGAAGAAGGATTTTTTTATGAAACAAAAATAGAATTGAACAGTTTTAAAGATGGGGTGGACTTTTTTAGCTTTTTAGGAATGAAAGCATATATGTATAGTAAAAAAACTAGAGAAATATTAGATTATAAAGGTTTAAAAATATTTATAGACGATATTGATTTACTTGGTAAATATATCGAAATAGAGTTTCAAGATGTAGATAATCCTAATGAGTTAATAAAAGAATTTATGGAAAAAACATTAATAGAGGATATTAAGCAACCTTTATATGGTGATATATTAAATAAGTTAATTAATGAAGATAAAGAGTTTAAAGAAAAGTTTGAAAAAGGAATTTTACAGTTCATGTCAAAGATATAGTAAGTTTATTATAGAAAAAATAATGTAGTAAAATGTACTACATTATTTTTGTGTGAAAAAATTAAAAAAATTACAAGAATTAGTAATAAAATTATTTTAATTATAATATTTTTTAAAAGAAATAGGAGGTGCGTATATATATGGTACAAGATGTAAAGGAAGAAATTTATGAAATAAATGAAAAGAAATATAAAGTAATAACTAGATGTATAGAAAATAGTCAGAGTGCAGATAAAATATATAATGTTTTATGTAGATTTGCAATATCAAAGTTACAAGAGAGTAAGACATAATATAAAAATGTATGAAATACTATAAAATTTGAAAATTGCACATTTGTTATAAATGAAAACAAAATATAAAATTCAATTATCAAATATATACGCCTCAAAAAAAGAGGTGTTTGAATATGAATGAAAAATATAAAGTAGCAGGTTATTTAAGACTGTCGCAGGAAGATGGTGATAAAGATGTAAGTGATAGTATTGTTAGTCAAAAAAATATAATAGATACAAAAGTAAAAGAATTAGGTAATGATTTTTACATAGTAGATTATTACATTGATGATGGATACACAGGATTAAATACAGATAGACCAAACTTTCAAAGAATGATAAAAGATGTAGAAAATGGAACTATAAATTGTATTATTACTAAAGATTTATCAAGACTTTCAAGAAATAGTTTTGAGGCAAATTACTATATAGAATTATACTTTTTAGAAAGAAATATAAGGTACATATCTGTTTTAGATAATGTAGATACAGGTACAAAAAATGCTAATAATGACATGATACAATTCAAAACTCTTATAAATGACTGGTATAGTAAAGATATTTCAAGAAAAATAAAATCAAGTGTATGGGCAAGAAAAGAAAAAGGAATGTATATGAGTTCTATTGCTCCTTATGGTTATAGAAAAAACAAAGAAGATAAACACAAACTAGAAGTATGTAAGCCAGAGGCAAGAATTGTAAAAAGGATATTTCAAGAATACGATAATGGAAAAACATTAGTTGATATAGTCAAAAAATTGCAAGAAGATAAAATACCTAGTCCAAACAATAATAATAACAATGGAGAAATAAGGTATAAATGGAGAACAGAAACAGTAAGAAGAATGTTAAGTAATAGAGTTTATTTAGGACATACACAATATGGAAAAAGAATAAATTTGAGCTATAAGTCTAAAAAAGTAAAGTATATACCACAAGAAGAATGGAAAATAGCATATAACACTCATGAAGCAATTATAGATGAAGAATTATTTAGTAGAGTACAAAGTAAAAGAAATATCAATAAAGCAATAAGAAGAAAAAAATATGAATGGGAATTAAACGGATTGGTAAAATGTAAAGAATGTGGCGAGAAAATGACATTAAAAGTAAAATACAAAGATAGTAGTTCTAATGAAATAAAATCTAAAAAGATTTATTGTTTAAATGGAGTTAAAAGACATCAAGGAAAGTGTTGTATAAAAGGCAGTAAAGGAATAAGCGAAGATGATGTTAATGAAATAATCTATCAAAATTTAAAAAATATGGTTGGAAAAATTGTAGATGGAAACAAAATAAAAGAGTTGATAATAAAGCAAAATGATGAAAGTAAGCAAAGTGGTATTAGAAATCAAAAAGAAATTTTAAATAAAGAATTGCAGAAAACAGAAGATGAAATAAAAACTCTATATACAGATTATAGAAATGGCTTATTAGATGAAGATGACTATAAGCAATTTTATGGAGAAATTGCAAATAAAAAGAACAGAATAAAAAAAGAAATTGAAATTATAGAGAAACAAGAAGAAAGTACACCTGTTTTAAATGAAGATAAACTAAAAAGTGTTGTAAATGAAATAAAAAATATGAAAGGTATAAGAAAAGATATTGTATCTGATATTATATATAATATTGAAATAGATAATAACAACAATGTATTTATAAATTATAAATATAATATCTTTAACATGGTATAGTTATGAAAGAATATAGAGCAGGAATATATTTAAGATTATCAAGAGAACACTCAGAAGAAAATAACAGTATAGAGGCTCAAAGAGAAATTACAACTAATTATGCTATGAAAAATAATTACAGAATAGTAAAAGAATATGCAGATAATGGTTATTCTGGAATACTAGATTCAAGACCAGCACTTAATGAAATGATGTTAGATATATCAAGAGGATTTATCAATATGGTAATAGTAAAAGATATTAGTAGATTAACTCGTGATAAAAATAAAACAGGTTGGTACACAGAAATCTTTTTCCCAGATAATGATGTGAGATTTATTTCTGTTACAGAATTTATTGATAGTGGAGATAGATATGAAATAGACGATACAATAATGTTAAGGGGTATTGCAAATCAATATTATTTAACAGATATTTCAAAAAAAGTAAGAGCGAATAAAAAAGCAATGAAAGAATCAGGACAATATGTTGAGGCACACGCACCTTATGGATATAAATTATCAATAGAAGATAAGCATAAAATTGTTATTGATGAAAAAGTTTCAAATAATATTATAACTATATTCAATATGTATATAGATGGAAGAACAAGTGGGCAAATTGCAAAATATTTCAATTCAAAAAGAATAAGAAATCCTAGTAGATATTTAAAAATGAAAAATGCAAGTAATAAATGGAGTTCAGAAACAATAAATGATATATTATCAAATCCATTTTATGCAGGAAATACAGTAATGAATAAATATATTACTAATTATATGACAAAGACTTGTAAAAAAAATAAGAACAAAGATACATGGATCATAAAAGAAAATACACATGAGGCAATAATACCACAAGAAAAATATAATAAAGTTCAAGATATAAAGAAAAGCAAATTTTCTAAAAAGGAAAATGAATATCATTTTTTACTAAAAGATTTACTTTATTGTGGACATTGTAAACACAAACTACAATACAAAATATATAAGTCAAAAGATAAAACAACATATTTATATAATAGTAGTGGATTTATATGTAGTATTGTTTATAAGAAACCAGATAAATGTAAAAACAAAGTATTTATAAATGAGAAAAATCTAAATGAAATAATAAAAGCAAAAGTAAAAGAAAGACTAGGGCAAATTGAAATTGATAAAACAACTAATAAGATAATAGATTATTTTAAAGAAAACAGTAAAGAAGCACAAGAATTAAAACAATGTAAAAATGAATTAGAAAAGCTAAATAGAAAAAAGAGTATTTTATATAGAAAGAAATGTGATAAATATATTACAGAAGATGAGTTCAAAGAAGAATACAATAGAGTAAAAAAGCAAATATCAGAATTACAAAAAAGAAAAGAAGAACTTGAAAAAAATAATAGCAATATAGATATAAATAGAATACGAGAAATTATAACAGAATTTCAAAGTGGAAAAGATATGACAAATGAGTTTCTAAAAGAGATAATTTATCATATTGAAATATATTCAAATGACCGAATTGACATCATATTTAACCTTTAATTTAACTTATAAGAGTTGAATTTTATTTTAGATAATTTAGGTTCTATAAGAGGAGCACAACACAAGGAGGTGCTGTTGCTGCACCAGTTGGCGGAAAGGTATTGTCAGAAGTTTTACCGTATTTAGAGGCGCAAAAAGACAATGTTAAGGAAGAAGACGAAAAAAAGGATGTTGAAGTTCCAAACATTGAGGGACTAACAATAGAGGAGGCAAAGAAAAAATTAAAAAAAATAAATTTGGATTTAGAAATAGAAAATGAAAAAGATATTGTAAATACAGATATAATAACAAGACAAATCCCTAAATCTGGAATAAAAGTAAAAGAAGGAACTAAAATAATGGCGAATGTGTAATAAAAGACTTCAAGTATGTTATAACTCACATAAATTAACTCATATAAAATTGAGAACTCATATGAAGCGTTAAAAAGCCAAAATGTGAAAGTGGAGTATGAAAAAGGATATAACCGTATAGATAAAGATGAAGATGACGAAATATTATTAAATCAAGCAATAGAAAAAGCAAATAAAAGTAAAGAGGTGGTGCTATTTGTTGGACTGACGGAAAACTATGAATCAGAAGGTGTTGATAGAAATAACATAGATTTGCCTAAAAATCAAACAAGACTAATAAATTGACACTATCAAATTCCTTACCAGTATTGATTTTTGTTGTATTTCAAGGTATAATATATATATATAATTTACCTAAGAGATTAAACAAAAGTGATCAAAATGGAGGTACATAAATGCAAAAAAATACCAAGCAAATGGGAAAAACAAAAAATTTTGATTTTACTCTTGAACCAGGGAAAATGAAATCTAGCAGAATAAGCATGAATAAAGGAACAAGCTTAATTACAGTTATTACAATATGTAGCCTTAATTCAAGCTATAATTATGTAGTACAAATGATGAATTCACTAATTAATCAAACATTTCCTTATTGGGAATGGATAATAGTTATTAACGACAACAAGTCAGATATCATAAATTTAAAAAATATAGATAAAAGAATAAAAATAATTGTATATGACTATGAAACAATTGCCAAAGCAAAAATTGAAGCTATAAAAAACAGTTCAACAGAATTAATTTTTAACTTTGAAGAAAATGATTTATTAAATGCAACAATGCTAGAATGTGGCTTTTTTGCTATGATGCTTAATTATGATGCAGATTTTTCATATTCAAGAGTAGTTGAATTTGGAAAAAAAGAATTGCTAATTAACAATAAGCTAAGAATTATAGATGAAAAGAAGAAAAATATTATTGCTCCAGGGATATTTATAAAAAAACAAAAATTTTTGGAACTTGAAAAATACGAGAAGATAACAGATGATTTGCCAAGACAATGGTACACATGTATAGAACTTCTTAGCAAAAAAGCTGTACCACTTAAAATGGAGTTTTATGGATATTGGCATAGGAATTTAAATGCAAAAAAACAAGATGAAAAAATTACTCCTGAGATGCAAGAAGAAATAGACAAAATAGATGATAAACTAAATACAATTCAATTTGACAATAATTATGAAGTAGATTATAAAAATATTCCTACTATTATTGACTTAAAAAAGCCACCGGTAGTTCCTGCAGATGGGAAAAAAAGAATATTATTTATTTTACCTTGGACGGCAATAGGTGGTGCAGAGATATTCGATTTTAACTTAATAAAGGGATTGAAACAAAAGAATTATGAAATTAGTGTAATAACAACACAGAAAACGGAACATGACCTAAGACAAGAAATAGAACAATATGTGGAAGAATACTTTGATTTATCTACTTTTTTGAAAAAGAAAGATTGGGCCTCATTTGTAGCATATATTATTAAAAGTAGAAGAATTAACCTTGTTTTCTTTTCAAATAGTTATTATGGATATTATGCATTACCATGGCTAAAGTGCCAATTTAAAGAAATTCCTTTTGTTGATTATATACACTCAGAGAATTGGACATTACGAAATGGTGGAAAGCCAAAAGATTCTAATGCAGTAGCAGATTATTTAGATGCTACATATACATGTACAGAATATTTAAAAAACTTAATGTACAAGACAATGAAAAGAAATGTGAAAAATGTAAAAACTGTTTATATTGGAACAGATACCGATTATTTTAATCCAGAATTCGAGTCGGAAAAATATGATGAACTAAAGGAAAAATATAAGGGGAAAAAGGTAATTTTACTTCCATGCAGAATTGTACATGCTAAAAGACCAATTTTTGCGATAAATGTAATAAAGAAATTGGCTGAAATTCGTGATGATGTAAGATTAGCGATTGTAGGAGATGGTGTCGCATTAAAAGATGTAAAAAATTATATAATAGAAAATAATTTACAAAATATAGTAGAATGCTTTGGATATCAAAAAGATGTTAGACCATTTTATAAAGTTGCATCAGCCACAATTATTTGTTCTTTACAAGAGGGATTGGCTCTTGTGGCATATGAATCAATGGCAATGGGTGTACCAGTTGTTTCTGCTAATATTGGAGGACAAAGTGAATTAATAGATGAAGAGTGTGGAGCATTGGTACCAGTTTATCAAAAACTAGAAGAACAGTTAAACTTTAATTATTCTGATGAAGAAATTGAAAAATATGTAACAAAATTTCTTGAAATATTTGATAAACTAGAAAACACAGATATAAAAGAAAAATGTAGAGAAAAAGTAGTAAATGGCTTTTCAATTTCTAAAATGATAAATACAATGGATAAAGAATTTACAAGGCTTATAAAAAGTGGAAGTAAAATTGATAAAAATTTATTAAAAAATGTTGAACTAGCTGAAAGATATTTATTAGTGCATGGTGTATTAGAAAGTAAAGATGAGAGAGAAAAAAGATGAATGATATTATTAGTATAATTATCCCAATGTATAATGCAGAAAAATTTATAGGTAGGCTATTAAATTGCCTGAAAGAACAAACATATAAAAATTTAGAAATAATAATTGTAAATGACGGCTCTACGGATAATAGCCTTGAAATAGCAAAAAAATATAAAAAAGAAGATAAAAGAATTAATATTGTAGATATTGAAAATAATGGAGTAGGAAATGCTAGAAATGTAGGAATAAAAGGAGCAACGGGAAGATATATAACATTTCTTGATGCAGATGATTATATAGAACATAATATGTATGAAAAAATCATAAAAAAAATGGAAGAAACAAATGTAGAATTATTACGTTGTAATTTCATAAAAGAAGACGAAGAAGGAAATATAATCAAATCAAATAATGATTTATTAGACTTATCAAATAAAATACTAGATAAGAGTGAAATAAATAATAAACTTTTATTAAATATTTTTGAAGACAAGCTCCCTACATATGTATATTTACTATTTGCAAAAACAGAAACAATAAAAAATAAACTTGAATTTAGAACAGATATTAGAATGATGGAAGATTTAATATTTTGTCTAGAATTATATATGAATATTAAACAAATATATTTATTTGACTTTAAATGTTATCATTATGTAAGATATGGCGAGAGTAGTACAAGAACGCGTAAAAACCTAGTTAGAAATTATTATGATACGTTGAAGGTAATAGATTTTTTAGAAGATTTACTAAGCAAAAAAAATATTGCTGAAGATATATTTTCTACAATTTATACCACATATTCAACAATATTAATAAAATATATTCTAAGAACATTTCAAAAAGATGATGAGTATAGAATTTCATATGATGAAATGGTAAATTTAATAAAAAATACAGGAGCTATAAATATAATGAAGAATGCAAACTTTGTTAGAGAAGACAACAGTTATATAAATACAATTGGAAATTATATAAAAAAAGAAGATTATATTAATGCATATGAATATGCATTAAAAATAAAAGATAGGAATATTTAATTTATATTATTAAAAAATCAGAAAAAGTATAAAAAATAACTAGAATAAAAAAACTTCTAGTTATTTTTTAAACTAGAAAATATTAAAATATTGCAAATATCTCTTATAGAAAAATTATAAAAAATGTATACAAAAATTAAAATTCATTATATAATATGTTTGAAAAATTATATAAACAAGGAGAACGGTATGAAACTAAAATCTATATTGTATGGTTTAGAAAATTTAAGAGCAAAAGGAGATTTAGACATAGATATACCAAACATAGAAAATGACTCTAGAAAAGTGCAACAAGGAGATATGTTTATTGCAATAAGAGGATTTAAAAATGATGGTACAGAATATATATTAGATGCAATAAAAAATGGTGCAAAAGTAGTATTAGCACCAGAAGACATAGATAAGAGTATAATAAAACAAATTCCAGAGGGAATTACAATAATACTACACCCAGATACGAGGTATGCACTAGCAATATGTTCTTGTAATTTTTATGATAATCCATCAAAAAAATTCAAACTAATAGGAGTAACAGGAACAAAAGGCAAAACTACTACAACTTATATGATGAGAGAAATATTAAAAGAGCAAGGCATAAAAACAGGATTAGTTGGAACAATAGCAATTTATAGTGGAGATACAAAACTTAAAGACAGTGACAGAACAACACCGGAAAGCTTAGAATTACAAAGAATGTTTGCACGAATGGTAGAAGATGGTTGCGAAGTAGTTATAATGGAAGTATCCTCTCAAAGTTTAAAACTCTCTAGAGTAGCAGGTTGTGATTTTGATATGGGAGTATTTACAAATTTTTCAGAAGATCATATAAGCCCAAAAGAACACCCGGATATGGAAGACTATTTGAATTCAAAGTTAAAGTTATTTACAATGTGCAAAAAAGCATTTGTAAATGTAGACAATATATATTCTTCTAAAATACTAAATGCATTAAAAGATTGCGATGTTAAAACATATGGCCTAGATAATACCGCCATGGTTTCAGCAAAAGATATTACAATAACAAATTCATATGTTGACTTTATAGTAAAACTAAATGCTAAAAATGAAAGAGTAAAAGTAGAAATCCCAGGAAGATTTAGTGTATATAATGCATTAGCTGCAATATGTGTTTGCCAACAACTAGGATGCGATACAGAGAGTATAAAAAAAGCTTTACAAGAAGTAAGAGTTCCAGGAAGAAGCGAATTGGTAAATAATAAGAAGAATTTAACAATAATGTTAGACTATGCACATTCACCAGAAAGTTTAGAAAGTATCTTACATGCTGTAAAAGGCTATACTAAGGGAAAAGTAATTTCAGTATTTGGCTGTGGAGGAGATAGAGATACAACTAAAAGAGCCATAATGGGCGAAATTTCTGGTAAAATTGCAGATTATACAATAATAACATCAGATAACCCACGAACAGAAGACCCAGAAGAAATAGTAAAAGAAGTAGAAAGTGGAATAAAAAGAACAAAAGGAAAATATGTATGTATAGTAGATAGAAAGAAAGCTATAGAGCATGCAATAAAAATGGCAACAAAAAATGATATAGTAGTATTGGCAGGAAAAGGTCATGAGACATATCAAGAAGTAAATGGCGTAAAAAATCCTTTTGACGAAAAAACAATTATAAAACAAATAATAAACAAAATGTAAGGAGAGAATTATGCAATATCAAATAAAAATATTATTGTTGTCATTTGTAATTACAATAATTACATCATTAGCAATAATACCAATATTAAAAAAATTAAAAGTTGGTCAAATGGAAAGAACAGAAGGTCCACAATCCCATTTAGGTAAACAAGGAACACCAACAATGGGTGGCATAATAATGATTTTAGTAATTACAGTATTAACAGGATTCCTGTGTTATGATTATATAAAAGATAATCAATCATCTGTTGCAAAAAACTTAATACCAATTGCAGCAGTATCAATAGGCTTTGGTCTAGTAGGATTTATAGATGATTTTAAAAAATTAGTTTTAAAAAACACAGAAGGACTAAAACCACTGTACAAAATGATAGGATTATTAATATTTTCAGTAGCATTTGTATTATACATAACAAAGGTGCTAAATATCGGCACAGAAACATATATACCTTTTATAAAAACATATTTTACTTTACCAGTATGGTTATATATACCATTTGCAATACTTGTATTACTTGGAACATCAAATGCAGTAAATCTTACAGATGGAATAGATGGACTAGCAACAAGTGTAACAGCACTAATATTAACTTGTCTAACAGTAATAGGAATAATATTTAATATAAAGGAAATAGTTGTATTTGGAAGTATTACTATAGGAACATGCTTAGGATTTTTATTATTTAATTTAAACCCAGCAAAAATATTTATGGGAGATACAGGTTCATTAATGTTAGGTGGAGCAGTTGCTGGAATGGCATTATATTTAAAAATGCCATTATTATTACTAATAATAGCTTTAGTGCCAGTGATAGAAACATTATCTGTAATGATACAGGTAAGATATTTTAAGAAAACAGGAAATAGAATTTTTAAAATGACACCAATACACCACCATTTTGAATTATCAGGTTGGAACGAAAACAAAATAGTATCAATATTTAGTATTATAACATTAATGTTAAGTGTGGTAGGATTATTAGCAATATAATTATGAGAAAGGAGAATCCAATGACAAAAAGCAAAAAAACAATTTCAAGTTTTGTAAATAATCAATTTGATTTTATACTTTTTCTAATAATTATTATATTGCTATCATTAGGAATTGTTATGGTGCTATCAGCATCAGCTCCATCAGCAATTGCAGAATCTGGTAATAGTTATTCATATGTAAAAACGCAACTATTAGCTGCAGTAATTGGAATAGGGTTAATGATAGGTATTTCCAAAATAGACTATAGAATATATAAAAATTTTTATAAAATATTTTATGTAATATCTGTAGGAATATTGCCATTAGTGCTAATACCTGGATTGGGAGTAGAAGCAAATGGAGCAACAAGATGGATAGACTTAGGCTTTATACAATTTCAACCATCAGAAATTACTAAAATAGGGTTAATAATATTTTATGCAGGATATCTTACAGACCATAAGTCAGAACTAAAAAGCTTTAAAAATGGATTTGTAAGACCTTTATCATGGATAATTCCACCAATATTTATACTGTACTTTGTACAAAACCATTTAAGTGCATCTGTTGTTACAGCAGCAGTAACTTGTGTAATGATGATTATGGCAGGATGTAGGTTAATCTACTTTGTAATAACAGGTTTAATAGGTGCACTTGCAGTAACAGTAGGAATAATAGCATTGCAAGCCACGGGAAAAGGAGGATTCCGTATAAAAAGAATTATGTCTTTTATGGATCCTTGGGCAGATGCGACAGAAGTTGGATGGCAAGCAGTCCAAGGATTATATGCAATAGGTTCTGGTGGACTTTTTGGTGTAGGATTAGGAGAAAGTAAACAAAAATATTTATATATACCAGAACCACATAATGATTTTATATTTTCAATATTAGCTGAAGAATTAGGTTTTATAGGTTGTGTTATAGTAATTTTACTATTCGCAATATTTATTTGGAGAGGAATTTTAATAGCAATAAAATCACCAGATATGTTTGGTAGTCTGTTGGCAACTGGAATAACAACATTAATAGGGATACAAGTAATTATAAATATAGGTGTTGTAACATCATCAATACCAAACACTGGAATGCCATTACCATTTTTTAGCTATGGAGGTACAGCATTATTAATTTTATTAAGCTCATGTGGAATTCTGCTTAATATTTCAAGAGCAGGAACTAAGGTATAAGGAGGAAAAAAATGAAGGTAATTATTGCTGCTGCAGGTACAGGTGGTCATATAAATCCAGGAATAGCAATTGCAAATAAAATAAAAAGTGAACAGCCAAATTCAGAAATAATATTTATAGGAACAGAAAGGGGACTAGAAAATGATTTAGTTCCAAGGGCTGGATATACCTTAAAAACAATAGAAGCATATGGATTTAGCAGAAAAGTTTCAATAGGAAATATAAAAGAAATGTATAAAACTTTTGCTTCAATAAAAGAGGCTAAAAAAATAATAGAAGAATTTAAGCCAGATGTTGTTATAGGTACTGGTGGATACATATGTGTTCCGGTTATGCTTGCTGCAAAATCAAAAAAAATCCCAACTGTATTACATGAGAGCAACGCATTCCCAGGAATAGCTGTAAAAATGTTATCAAAAAAAGTTAATCTGATATTAGTTGGATTTGAAGATGCAATAAAGAAATTACCAAAAGCTAAAAAAATTGTTGTAACAGGAACTCCAACTAAATTAAGAAAAATGGAATTGACAACAGAAGAAAAGAAAAAGATAACAAAAGAATTTGGCTTTAAAGATTATGAGCCAAGAGTATTAATATTTGGGGGAAGTCAAGGGGCACAAAGTATAAATGACAGCATGATAGAAATAATAACCGAAAAAAGCAATAGAGGATATCAAATTATATGGGCAGCAGGCCCATCGCAGTATGACATAATAAAAGAAAAATTAAATGAAAAAGGAATAGATATAAACAATATACAAAGTGTAAGAGTAGTACCATATATTTATAATATGCAAGAAATTATGAACTATGCAGACCTTGTAGTTTCAAGAAGTGGAGCAATGACTGTAACAGAAGTTGCACTATTAGGAAAACCAGCTATATTTATTCCGTTTCCTCATGCAACGGAAAATCATCAAGAATATAATGCAAGAGTTTTAGAAGATGCTTGCGCGGCAAGGGTAATATTAGACAAAAATTTAACTGGCACAATGTTAGATCAAAACATATATAGTATAATATCTAACACAGAAGTACTAAAAAAGATGGGACAAAATGCGACAAAAATAGCCATAAATGATGTCGAAGATAAAATATATAAAGAAATAATTAAAATAATAAAACAATAATTGTCGAAAAACATAAAAAACGAACGAACTAAAATGCTTGAACTTCTAGCAAATATGATATATATTGAACATATCTTAACAAAGGAAGGGATAAGTATGAATAACATAAAAGAGCTTTATGGAGAAGCAATAATTGATTCTAGAGATTCAGAAGAGTTAAACATAGGAGAAAGAATAAAATTAGAATATTATAAAACAATTAGCAAACTCTTTGCGAATGGAAACAGAGAAACATATGGAATAGGTATAGTAAAAAAGTACAAAGACACTAAAAAGGAAAAAATAGAAAGTAGAGAAATAAATAATATTTTATTAGAAGAAAAGCAAACAGAAAAATTATTAAAAATATTAATAAACAATAAAGTAACGCCAATAGCACTAGATGATGTATTAACAGACCTAATAAGAGCATAAAATTATACAGTAAAAGCCTTCTTTTGGATTTATTATTCCAAAGAAGGCTTTTTGTGGGGAAAAAGAATTATATATCTAGTGCATTAAACTTTTAATTTTTTAATAATTAGAATTTCATTTTTTAATTTATCAATAATATCTTTTCTAGTAATAACAGCTTGTCTGTATTCATTCAAAACTTGAAGGAAATTATCAAAGGTTTCGCCATCTTGCAAAAGCATTCTAATACCCTCTCTATAATAGTTTTGAGTTTTTTCCTTAGTAGCTTTAAGCATTTTGATACTGTAGCTTTCCATTAATTCCAATCTTTTAATTTGAGATTGCAAATACTTAATATAATCCCAAATACAAGAAATCTCGTAATTGGTATCATCAATAACAACTTTAAATAAAACTTTTAAAACTTTTCCGTTTATTTTACCTAACTTTTTATTCTCATTTAATTGGTCTAAAGCAACAAGAACAGGGTCAGGTCTTGCATCTTTTATTAAATCACGTAGGGTTTCTGAAATATTTACGTGTGTTGTATATCTTCTTTTGGTAACAATAGCATCATATTCATCAGCAACTCTAATAATTTGAGCGCAATAAGGAATGTTTTCTTTAGTTACACCATTAGGATAGCCAGTTCCATTTAAAGCTTCATGATGGTATAAAGGGCCAACAGCATAAGGACGCAATTCTAAATCCTTTATACACATTTCATAACCTAAAGTAGTATGAGTTTTCATTATTTCATATTCTTCAGGTGTTAATTTATCAGGTTTATTTAATATACTTAAAGGAATAAACATTTTGCCAATGTCATGCAAATAAGCACAAATTGTACAATAAACAGTATAACTATTATTGCAGTTCAAATATTGGCAAATTCTGCAAACAAGATTAGCAACATTTTCGCTATGCCTTTTAGTAAAAAAATCAAGATTACCTAAAACATTTAACTGGTATCTCATAGTCTTATCTAAATTATACGATTTTAGAGCAGTAGGACTATAAAAATCTATTTTTGAATCTCTCATAACAACTCCTTTTTACACATAAAGTGTACCTTTTCATTAGCGGTATATAAAATATAATACTACATATGCAGTTTTTTATCAACAAAAAAAATATAAAAAATTGACAAAATATTTAATACTGTATATACTTAAGCAAAAGAGAAGCTCTAACTACTATTAAGAAAGGAAAGAAAAGAAGAGATGTCTAAAATATTAATAAAAAATGGAAAAGCTCTAATTATTAAAAATAACGATGTTGTGATAGAAGAGATAAATATTTTAATTGAAAACGGCAAAATAAAAAAGATGGAAAAAAATTTAGAAGATAGTGAAGCATATATAATAAATGCGAAAAATAAAATTATAATGCCAGGACTAATAAATGCACATTCACATGTACCAATGAGCATATTTAGGGAAACAACAGAAGGATGTAGTTTATACGAATGGTTAAATGAAAAAATATGGCCAAGGGAAGAAAAACTAACAGAAGAGGATATATATAATGCAAGTATGTTGTCATTTATAGAAATGATAAGAACAGGCTGTACTTGTATAAATGACCAATATTTTATGTCAGAACAAATAAGAAAAGCAGCAGAGAAAAGCAAAATAAGGTTAGTTCTAACCAGAACAATTACATCAACAGATGGGGAAGAAGGCACTGATAAAAGAATAGCTGAATTTGAACATTTATATGAAACGCGAGATAAACGAAATGATTTAATAACATATACTGTAGCACCACATAGTTTTTACACATGTTCAGACAATTGTTTAGAAAAAGTTTCTAAAATAGCGTTAAAATATAGTTTGCCAGTACATGTACACTTTTTAGAAAGCATAGATGAAATAGAAGATATAAAAAAACAACATGGACAAAAAGCAATATATGTACTAAAAAAATATTTTAATAATACGCATAATATATTGGCACATGGTGTTAAGTTAGATGATGAAGATATAGAAATTTTAAAAACAATGGATTGTAGCATAGTACATAATCCAATATCAAATTTAAGATTAGGTTGTAAAATAGCAGACACAACTAAATACATAAAAAACGGGTTAAATGTTGCATTAGGAACAGATGGGCAAGGTTCAGGAAGTAATTTGGATATGTTTGATGCAATGAGAGTAGCTTGTTTAATACAAGGTGGCATACATGAAAATGAAGCAAGAATAACAGCAAAAGACGTTATAAAAATGGCAACAATAAATGGAGCAAAAGCATTAAAATTGAAAGATAAAGTAGGAAATTTAGAAGAAGGCAAACAAGCAGATATAATAATAGTAGATACAGAAGAAAAGCTAGACAATATAAAAATGATACCAAATTTAAACCAAATTGCAAACTTAGTATATAACACAAGTGGACTAAATGTGGAAACAACAATAGTAAATGGAGAAATCCTAATGGAAAACAAGCAAATAAAACATATAGATGTGGACAACATAATAAGAAATGTAAATAAAATGAATAATTGAAATTCATTTACCAAAAAACGTGAAAATACTGGACTTTTACGGCATTTTGTGGTATAATTATAGTATAAATGGGTTAAAATAAAATTAATTTTGGAGGTACCTAAAAATGTTTAACGAAGAAGTATTTAAATTTGATATAGATAATATAAAAAATGATTTAGCAATAGAAGGAATGGAAATAACAAATGCAGATGTAGACATGTATAGAAGATTTGCAAATGATGAATTAAATATGCCACAATTAATAGAAATAATAAAAAATCAAAGTTTATAAAATTAAAATTACACAAAAAACTGCCAATAAACAAAAGGCAGTTTTTAATTGTAAAAAGTGTAGAAAGGAAAAATTATGAGAGACATATATGAAACCTATAACTCTAAATATTGCTATCCAGGAACCACTGTATTAAAAAATAAATTAAACATAATGAACATAGAAAAATTGCAAACATATGAAGCAAAAATCACAGCTGCAAAATCCTTAGGCTTAAGAAAATCAGGTATAACAGGAAACTTTGACTCAAACCATATTAAACAGATTCATAAATACCTATTTGAAGACGTATATCCATTTGCAGGACAATTTAGAACAGAAAATATAGCAAAAGGAGAGTTTAGATTTGCTCAATTTGAATATATAGAAGCAGAACTTGAAAGCTTATTAAATAAGCTAAAAAAAGAAGAATATTTGCAAGGATTAAATAAAAAAGACTTAGCAACAAAATTAGCATACTATTTAGCAGAACTAAACGTATTACATCCATTCAGAGAGGGCAATGGAAGAACAAACAGAGAATTTATAAGACAATTAGCATTAAAAAATGGCTATCAGTTAGACTTAAAAAAGGCCAAAGCAGAGGAAATATTAGAAGCAAGCATAGAATCAATAGTAGACACAAAAAAATTAGAAGAAATAATCTATGAATGCCTACAATTTGGAACAGTCCCTATTTCACCAAATAATGCTTGAAATACTACATCTAATTTAGGCGATAATGTTTTAAATGAAGTTATTTATCAATAAAATATAAAATTGGTCAGATGTGTCTGACTAATTGATAATGTAACTTTAACTTTTTTTAGATTTTTAATGAAAAATTTGGAAATAAATGGTATAATAAATTTTGCAAGAGGCTCTTGCAAAATTTAAAGAATGGAGAAATAAATATGTCAAATGGAATAAGTGATATTAATGAATATAAAAAAATTCTTTCAAGTATAAAAAATGAATATGTAATTGAATTGTCCAGATGTCTGGACAATTTGAAAAAATTTTGCTTTGAGTTTAAGGAATTAAACTCAAGGCTTTTTTATGGAAATTTTTTATCTAACCAGTATAACGGGCGATTAAAATCGCCCCTACACAAATATCCTAATTGAAATAAATTACCTCAAAGGCTGTCCCTAATTGGGCAAAAGGGACAATTGGGGACTGTCCCTAAATGAGGAATCGTAGGGGCGATTTTAATCGCCTGCCAAAATGGGACAAAAAAAGAGGGGGCAGATGCACCCTCCAATAAGGAGTTCTCAGAAGACACCGTATCACGGTGAAAACTTCAAACATATTAGAAATCAATTTTTACCTCGATATGAGGTTGCATAATCCTCCATGTCCCTCCGGGATTATAGGAGAAATAAATCTTTGGATTTTTTCTCCTTACTTTGGAGACGACCTCTTTTAGGCCGCCCCAATAGATGGAGCGATCGAGAGTATGAGGGTCAACGTGTAACCCTTGCAATTTACTCCCATAATCGTCAAAGAGGACTATACCTCCGTGGCGAGAATAATCATAGGTTAATATATAGTTAACCAGTTTTTTATAATCTCTCCGTATTTCTAATTTTTTTTTCAACCTTATTTTGCTCATGATGAGCTCCTTTCTCGGGATATACCCATTTTTTATAGACATTTATTATATCATACACTCAACACAAAGTCAACAGCTTATGTAAAACACGAAGGCTATTTTTTTTAATATTAGAATTATCCTAATTGAAATAAACTACCTCAAAGTCTGTCCCCAATTGGGCAAATGGGACAATTGGGGACTGTCCCTAAATGGTGCAAAAAAAAGAGGGGGCAGATGCCACCCTCCAACAACAAGGATTCTCAGAAGATATCGCAGTTGCGATAAAAACTACAAGAAACTTACCAAGGTGTAATGGCGAGTTCTTCACCATTCGCTCCAAAGGTAAAATTAAATCTTCCTCTCCGGAACCCACTCTTTAAAAGAATGGGTTCAACTTCAGTGGGGTGTGTTGTAACATACAACCCTTGATCTTTGACCAAGACTAGTATGTTACGATTCCTTACGAAACTCCCCTCATTATGAGGAGATGTAAGTATCTCTTCTGCTTCTGGGAGTTCCACCCACCAGGTTATCCACGTAAGTGGAGAGGTTGGAATAAGTGCTGGCACCACGTAGGTTGGTGCTTCAAGGTGAATAAAATTTATACCTTGGATCTTCTCTAATTTATACATTGTATTCCCTTTCTGGACATAGTCCATTTTTTTGATGTACCTTTATTATACCACATACTTCACATAAAGTCAAGATTATGTAAAATTTGTAAAAAATATTGCGTTATTTAAAAAAATGGGATATAATTAGTTATTAAATTAAGGGGATAGTGAATAAGCATGCCTAATAAAGAAACTCATAGAGCATTTAACCAGTTGTTAAATACTTTTTTAGAAATTAATAATAAAGAGGAAGAGTTGGCACAAGATGGTACTAGTAGTATAAAATTAGTACCTATATTTTTGTATAATGATACAGATAAAAAACTAAAGGTAGAATTTAAAATTGGAAACAAACAATTAACTAAGATTAATAATCTTCCAGATTTTTTTGAAAGAATGCTTAATAGAGAAAAATATAAATATAACAATGTGCTAGAGTTTATACATGAGGAAAATGCTTTTGAAGAGCAAAGTAGGCCTTTGCTAAAATTTCTATTAAAATATGCAGAAATAATTAAATATGCAAATGATGTAAATAATAACTATGCATATTATGGAAGAAACTTTAATGTGAATAATGTGGTACTATCAAATACAGGTTTAGATGAACTATTTGAAATATTAAAAGGGAAAACAGTAGAATTTGAAACAAAAACAGGAGAAAGAAAAATTCAATTTATAGATGAGCCAATAGATATAAAATTTATACTAGAAAAATCAGATGAAAGTACATATTGTTTAACACCTAATATAGATGTGTATGGGTATGATATATTTTATGGAAAAAATTATTCTTATTTTTTGATCGATAATAAGATGCACAAATGTTTACCAAAAGTGGAAAATAGGAACTTAGAATTGCTAGAAGTGTATAAAAAAAATTATACTCAATCAATAATATTTAACGAAAATAATTTAAGAAATTTTTTTGCAATTGTTGTACCAAAAATAAAAGATAATTTTGAAATAAAAAATATAGACAAAGAACAAATAGAAAAATTCATGCCTAAAGATTTGTATGTAAAAATATATTTGGATTATAACGAAAAAGGTTATATAGTAGCAGATGTTAAATTCTGTTATGGAAATGTGGAATTTAATCCAATAAAAAACGTAAATTTGGAAATAACAAGAAACGCTATACAGGAAAATGAAGTACTTGATACATTTGTACAAACAGGTTTTATGCTTGATAGTGCAAACGCAAGATTAGTATTAGCAAATGATGAAAAAATATATAATTTTTTATCAAAGGAAATAGAAGATTATATGAAAAAATTTGAAGTCTTGGTTGCAGAAGACTTCAAAAAAAAGGACATAAAAAAAATAAAAATAAAATCAATAGGAGTAAAAATAGAAAACAATTTATTAGACATAAACTTGGAAGATTTTAAATTTAATATTTATGAAATAAAAGATATCATAAATAAATACAAACTAAGAAAGAAATTTTATAGATTAAAAGATGGAACTTATATTTCTTTAGAAAAAAATAGCAGTTTGGATTTTCTGGAAAATTTGACAGATAACATAGAAATAGAAGATGAAAATGTAGAAGAAAATTCAATAAAATTGCCAATATATAGAGCTTTATATTTAGAAAAGATATTTAAAAACATGCCTAATACTAATATACAAAAAAATGAGTATTATAAGAATATGATTAGCCAAATAGAAGATAGGCAAATAGATTTAAGTACAAAAATTCCACCAAAATTAAATGCAGAATTAAGAACATATCAAAAAATAGGTTATAAATGGTTGAGAACATTAGAACAATATAAAATGGGAGGAATTTTAGCAGATGATATGGGTTTAGGAAAAACAATACAATTATTAGCTGTTATACTTTCATATGTTCAGAAAAACAAAGGAAATATAAAGCCCTCTATAATAATATGCCCAAGCTCTTTAGCACTAAATTGGTATAATGAAATTCAAAAATTTACTCCCACGTTAAAAGCATTAGTAATAAGTGACGATTACTTAGAGAGAAAAAGAAAAATAGAAGAAATAGGCAAATATCAAGTAATAATTACATCATATGATTCTTTAAAAAGAGACATAGATTTATATGAAAATTATTGTTTTAAATATGTTGTAGCAGATGAGGCACAATATATAAAAAATAATAATACAAAGAACTCAAAAGCAATAAAAACAATTAATGCAGAAACAAAATTTGCATTAACAGGAACACCGATAGAAAACTCACTTTCTGAGTTATGGTCAATATTTGATTTTATAATGCCTGGTTATTTATACAAATATAAAAAATTTAAAGAACTATATGAAACACCTATAATAAAAGAACAAAATGAAGATGTAATGAACAAGTTAAAAAAACAAATTGAGCCATTTGTTTTAAGAAGAACAAAAGGGGAGGTTTTAACAGAACTTCCAGACAAAACTGTAACTATATTAAATAATGAAATGTCAGAAGAGCAATATAATATATATATGTCATATATGGCACAAGCTAGAAAAGAAATAATGAGCCAGATAGATATAAATGGATTTGAAAAAAGTCAAATAAAAATATTATCACTGTTAATGAGATTAAGACAAATATGCTGCCATCCAAAATTATTTTTAAGAGAATATGAGGGAGAAAGCAGTAAGTTAAACCAATGTATAGAAATAATACAAGATGCTGTATTAGGAGGACACAAAATACTACTGTTTTCAAGCTATACTTCAATGTTTGAAATAATAGAGGAAAAATTGAAAAACATTGGAGTAAAATATCTTAAATTAACAGGACAAACTAAAGTTGGAGAAAGAATAGAGTTAGTAGATAAATTTAATACAGATGAAAATATAAAAGTATTTTTAATTTCGTTAAAAGCGGGTGGAACAGGTTTAAACCTTACAGGAGCTGATATGGTAATACATTATGACCCATGGTGGAATTTGTCTGCAGAGAACCAAGCAACAGATAGAACATATAGAATAGGTCAAAAAAGAAATGTACAAGTATATAAACTAATTACAAAAAACTCAATAGAAGAAAAAATATATGAACTACAACAGAAAAAAGCAAAATTAATAGATAATATGTTATCAACAGATGCAACTTTTATAAATAAATTATCAAAAGATGATATATTAGCACTGTTTGAATAAGTAAACAAGAAAGTTTCAAAAATTTGTTTTAATAAAGTATATATTATATTAAAAAGAGGGAAAACCCTCTTTTTAATATTGTATATTTTCTGTTGTTCCGTCTGTTAATAATACTTTTATACTCTCTGGCCCGCCATTTCCTAAGAATTCAGCTACACCACTGGCAACTTTAATTTTTTGTTGGTTAGGATTACTTGAATTTGGATCATGTATTACATATAAATCGTTATTTTTTGTTATAAAATATAAATCTATATCGTTAAATACTGATTTAGTTACTTTGTATAAATATTTAGCATTAGTATTTTCAATTAATACTGCTCCCATACTTTCGCTTATGGCAATTGAACCATTTTCTATTGAAGCCACTACATCAGTATCATGACTAGGTGAACCATAATATGTAACACTATCTATTAGTGTTACAGTAGTATATCTATAAAAATCATTTGTTGTATATTTAATGGTATTTGTGGTTTCATTATCATCATCAAAAGAAGTAGATTCACTTGAATTAAGTGGCACTTGTATAAATGAATTTTTTCCATTATTTTTGTTATTAACATTGTTTTTAAAATCTAATAATACTTTTTCAATATAAAATTTATCACTTGTGTCATCGCTTTTGATGTTGTTATATTTAATAATAGCAGAAACTAGAGTACATACAACAAGCACAACAAATATTATAATAGCTATAATTGCAGGGACCATAGAAGTTTTTGGCTCTTCTTCTCCTTTTAATCTTATATGAGTATTTTGTGCTTTCCAGTTTTCCATTTTAATAGGTAACCAAAAGCCATAAATTCCAAATGTAATAACAGTTAAAAACCACCATAACAAATAATGACCAATTAAACTTAAAGAACTTCCATTAAATACAATTCCTTTGCGATTTATAATGGTGTGTTTTGCGAGCCATTTTTGCTTGTAACATATTCCAAAAGGATATAGTATTCCTAAAGAAATAATAGTTAGGAAATTGCAAAGTAAATTTACACCTATTACTCCTAAAACCCCACCATCAAAATAGCTTTCACCTTTTACAAATGTTTCATCTTCAAAGTGAATATTTGAAACTATCCATTGTTCCATTCTTATTGGAATCCAAAAACTATAAATTCCCAATGTTATAATAGTAAAAAATATCCATTTAAACCTTTGTACAAATAAAGAGGCGCCAGTTCCTTCAAATTTTAATCTTTTTCCATTGTAAATAGTATGGTCTATTTTATAAGCAATTAATAATTTCTCTGCCCATGCAGATGCTATTCCTAAAGTAGCAGCAGTTATTAGAAAAGATAAAATGCCATATCCAATTAATTCTAGGACTTTGCCATCAAAATAGGAATCAGTTCTTTCCACTTTTTTTTCTACATAAAATTTCCTCCCCTTTTTTATTTTATATAATTATAGTAGTATACAAATTAAAAAAAATCAAGCAAATATAGATATATAACAATGAAAAATATTGAAAGGATAGATAATACATGGTATAATTATTATGTTAATACGCAATTGCGTAATGCAGAAAGGAGAGAAAATGAGGCTTATTCTTCAAACGGAAAGCAATGAGGTGACAGGATCTTGTCATATTATCACCATAGAACGGTATGGAGAAAAACCAATAAAAATATTGGTTGACTGTGGAAGTTTCCAAGGGTCAAACAAAGAGCAGAAAAATAAGTTCTTTGGATTTAACCCAAGTGAGATTGATATGGTGTTTGTAACACATGCACATATTGATCACGTTGGCAGACTACCACAACTAGTCCAGAATGGCTTTAGAGGGCCAATATATTCTGGTATAAAAACATGGCGACGCGCTCAAATTTCCCTTGGAAGAAGAAATTATAATGTCTTTTCCCAATGGATTCCTGTTGAGGAAGAATTGTTGTACATGACGTTATTGCCAGAAATAGAATTTGTATTTTTCAGAAATGCACATACTGTTGGCTCAACGGCATTGCTAATTATGCTGAAAAATACAAATGAAAACATCCTCTTCACAGGAGACTATATTGGGAAAAGTGTATTCACCCAGACATATATTCCAGAATGGGTATATGATTTGACATCAACCATAGTAGCAGAAGCAACATATGGAAAAGATGTCAAAAAACAATATGGTGTCTTTGAAAGGGAGTTGGGCAAATGGATGGAGTCATCAGATCACACTGCTGTTATTCCTGTTTATGCCCAAGAGAGAGGACAAACGGTTCTGCTGAAAATTGCCAATATGCAGAAAAAAAGAAAAATTTCTGCTGATATTCCAATTTTCTTGCAGGGAGAATCCTTGAGAGATTATACACAGCAATATGTTGAAGAAGGGTTACTGGAATACCCGTATAACACATGGACTGTGGATAATAATTTTCAAATATCCAAATTCCCTACTTGGAAGATTATTTTAACAACTCCGGGAATGGGACATGGTGGAGCTTCAGCAATGTGGCTAGAGCATGCAAAGAAAGACAAGAAGATTAAAATCTTCAAAGTCGGATATGCAAATGCTGATACTCCGATGGGGCAGCTAAAGAAGCTGAAACTAAATTTCTGTGAAACTAATGAATTTGGTTCACATTGCACAGGGGATGAAATGATAGAATTTTTATCCCGGTTTAGGTGCGTAAAGGACCTAATTCTGGTTCACGGAGACTCTGATACCAGAGAACGGTTAAAAAAGGCAATTCAAGAAAAAGGAATTGCAGATAAAATCTGGGTTCTCTCACCAGAGCAATTCCTTTGGAAAGACTGTTAAAAAAAAGGATGTCCTATTTTAGGGCATCCTTGCTATTTTAAAAAATAATTTATTAACTGTAACCAATAAAAAAGAAAAATGTTAAATTTTACTTGTACAACTAAATAAATTATGATAGAATATTTGACATAAGATTTGGGAGGAAACATATGTATAGAAACAAAAATTGTGGAGAATTAAATATTAAAAATGTAGGAGAAAATGTAGTAATAGCTGGATGGGTTCAAAGAATAAGAAATTTAGGCTCAATGAAATTTATAGACTTAAGAGATCAATTTGGCATAACTCAAATAATTGTAAATGATAATTGTGCAGATAATCTTGTAACAGAGTGTGTTATTCAAGTTGATGGAACAGTAATAGAAAGAACAAATAAAAATTCTAAAATACCTACAGGCGAAATAGAAATAGAAGCAAAAAAAATAGAAGTACTTGGAACGTGTAAAAACATATTACCATTTGAAGTAAATTCGGAAAAAGCAGCAGATGCAAGAGAAGACTTAAGATTAGAATATAGATTTTTAGATTTGAGAAACGAGAAATTGCATAAAACAATTATACTTCGTAGTGAAATAATGAAAACTATTAGAAATAAAATGGACGAGCTTGGTTTTACAGAAATACAAACACCAATACTTGCAAATTCTTCGCCAGAAGGTGCAAGAGATTTCTTGGTACCAAGCAGATTACACCCAGGAGAGTTCTATGCTCTACCTCAAGCACCACAACAATTTAAACAATTGTTAATGGTTTCTGGATTTGATAAATATTATCAAATAGCACCATGTTTTAGAGATGAGGACCCTAGAGCAGACAGAGCACCAGGCGAGTTTTATCAATTAGACTTTGAAATGAGTTTTGCAGAACAAAAAGATGTATTGTCAGTATTAGAAGATATTTTTACAACAATATTTAAAAAACATACAAACTGGAAGATTACAGACACTCCATTTCCTCGTATACCATATAAAGAGGCAATGGAAAAATACGGTAGTGATAAACCAGATTTAAGAAATCCATTAATTATACAGGATGTAACACAATTATTTAAAGATACAGAATTTAATGCTTTTAAAGAAAAAACTATAAAAGCAATAATAGTAGAGAATGGTGCAGAACAAGGAAGAAAATTCTTTGATAATATGGGAGAATATGCTGTAAATGAACTAGAAGCAAAAGGATTAGCCTGGGTTAAATTTGAAAAGGAAAATGAGATTACAGGCGGAATAGCTAAATTTATAACTAAAGAAATAAAAAAAGGGTTAGAAGAAATTGGTGCTAAACCAAACGTTGCAATTTTCTTTATTGCAGATGAATTTAAAAAAGCACAAAAAATAGCAGGTGGAGTAAGATTAGAATTGGGTAAAAGATTAGATTTAATTGAAAAGGGAGTATATAAATTCTGCTTTATAGTTGACTTCCCAATGTATGAATTATCAGATGAAGGAACAGTAGATTTTAATCATAATCCATTTTCAATGCCACAAGGAGGCATGGAAGCATTAATAACAAAAAATCCACTAGATATTTTGGCTTACCAATATGATGCTGTTTGCAATGGGTATGAAATAACATCAGGTGCAGTAAGAAACCATAGCCCAGAGATAATGGTTAAAGCATTTGAAATTGCGGGATATGAAGAAGAAACAATTAAAACAAAATTTGGGGCATTATATAACGCGTTCCAATATGGTACACCACCGCATGCAGGAGCAGCAGCTGGATTAGACAGATTAGTAATGCTTGCAGCAAACTCTGACAATATAAGAGAAGTTATTGCTTTCCCTAAAAATAAAAAGGCAAGAGATTTGCTAATGAGAGCACCAAGCAAAGTAACAGAACAACAATTAAAAGATGTACATATAAAAATAGATGAATAAAGGTTTTGACTCAAGGAAGGATAAAGAAAAAATGAAAAAGGTTTTAATAGGAATGAGTGGAGGGGTAGATAGCTCAGTATCTGCCCTTCTTTTAAAAGAAAAGGGATATGAAGTAATTGGTGCAACAATGAAACTATGGGAAAGTGATGACGAATGTGTTGAGGGTGGATGTTGTAATTTAAACTCTACAATGGATGCAAAAAGAGTATGTGATGTTTTGAATATACCACATTATGTATTAAATTTTAAGGAAGAATTTAATAAATGTGTAATACAAGATTTTATATCTGAGTATAAAAAATGCAGAACTCCAAACCCATGTATAGAATGTAATAAGTACTTGAAATTTGGCATGATGTATGAAATGGCAAAAAAACTGAATTGTGATTATATTGCAACAGGGCATTATGCAAAAATCGAATATAGCGAAAAATATAAACAATATGTATTAAAAAAATCAAATGCAGGAAAAAAAGACCAGAGCTATGTGCTATATAATTTGCCAAGACAGATGACAGATAAGGTACTATTCCCATTAGGGGATTTTGAGAATAAAGAGCAAATAAGAAAAATTGCAGAGGAGCATAATTTGCAAGTGGCAAGAAAGCCGGATAGTGAAGATATATGCTTTATACCAGAAGGAGATTATAAAAAATTTTTAGAGGCAAATTCTGATTTAAAAGCAAAGGTTGGAAATATAGTAAATACTGAAGGAAAAATCCTAGGAAAACATGAAGGACTTTATAAATATACAATTGGGCAAAGGAAGGGCCTTGGAATTTCAAATGAAGTTCCACTATTTGTAAAAGGATTTAATCCCGAAAAAAATGAATTAATAGTTGGGGAAGAAACAGAAATATTCTCAAAAGAGGCAATAGCAAATGAAATAAATTTAATATTAATGGATGAAATAACAAGGCCGATGGATGTAAAAGCAAAAATAAGATATGCTGCAAAAGAAGCTGAATGTACAATTTACCCAGAAGAAGAAGGCAAAATAAGAGTAGTATTTAATCAGCCACAAAGAGCAATAACACCAGGACAATCAGTGGTATTTTATATAGATGATATTGTACTTGGTGGAGGTAAAATTTGTGATTTGTAAAAATTAAATGTTTTAATAAAAGGAATTGAATTTATATGGAAATAGAAAAAAACAAAGCAATAATAGAGGCAATTTTGTATTCGGCAGGTAGAGAAGTTAAGATGACAGAACTTATGTCAGCTTTGGAATTAGGAGCAAACGAAATTGCTAATATAATAGAAAGTATGAAAGAAGATTATAAGAATTTAAATAGAGGGATAGAAATAATAGAAATTGAAGGCTCATATCAACTATGTACTAAAAAAGAGTATTTTGATTATATATATCCAATATTTGACAATAGAGCGAAACCAAACTTATCACAGGCAGCACTGGAAACACTCGCTATTATTGCATATAATCCTAAAATTACAAGAGCAGAAATAGAAGCAATAAGAGGGGTAAATTCGGATGGAACAATATATAAATTATTAGAGTATAATTTAATTGCAGAGTCAGGAAAATCAGATGCACCAGGTAGACCAATGACATTTTCTACAACCACACATTTTTTGAAAATGTTTGGAATGTCAAATCTAAGTGATTTGCCAGATTTACCAAAATACAAACTTGATGAAAATAGACAAATAGTAATAGACGAAATTATAGAGGAAAAAGGAGAGGCTCCTATACCGAGCGAGCAGGAAGAAGAACAAGAAAATGATGGGGCAGTTGTCTAAAGTATGCCTTAAGGAAGGAATGAAAATAAATGAAGTTAAGTGAAAGTTTTTTTTATACAATAAGGGAAGATTTGAAAGACGAGGAGTCTATAAGTGGAAATTTATTAGTTAAAAGTGGTATGTTTAAAAAAGTTGGAAATGGAATTTATATGAAATTGCCACTAGGACAAAAAGTAGTAGATAATGTTAAAAATATAATAAGAAAACATATGAATGAAGCAGGAGCTAAAGAAGTAACAATGCCATTATTACTTCCTATAGATGTATTTCAAAAATCAGGACGATATGAATTGTTTGGACCTTCTATCTTTCAATTAAATGACAGATATAATAGACCATATGCTTTGGGACCAACTCATGAAGAATTCTTTGTATTGGCAGCAATGATGAAATCTAAATCATATAAGGATTTTCCATACACTTTATATCAAATAGGAAATAAATATAGAGATGAAATAAGACCAAGATTAGGACTAATAAGGACAAGAGAATTTACAATGAAAGATGCATACAGTTTTGATATAAATCAAGAAGAATCAGATAAATCTTATCAAAAGCAATTTGAGGCATATAATAAGATTTGCCAAGAAATAGGGCTAAACTATGTTGTTGTTAGAGCAGATACTGGAATAATGGGTGGATTGCTATCAGAGGAATTTCAAGCAGTAACAGATGTAGGAGAAGATATTTTGGTATTGTGCGATAATTGTGATTATGCTTCTAACATAGAAGTAAGTAAATGTATTGATGAAGAAATAGAAAACAAAGAGGAAAAGAAAAAATATGAAAAGATAAATACGCCACATGTGGGAACAATAGATGAACTAACAAATTATTTACAGGAGAGCCCGGAAAAATTTGTAAAGACGCTAATATACAATGTTGATGGTAAATTTTATGCATGTATGGTACAGGGAAACAAAGATGTAAACGAAGTAAAACTTCAGAAATTGTTAAATGCAAAGGAAGTTGTACTAGCAGAAGCAGAAGATGTAAAGAGAATTACAAATGCAGAGGTAGGATTTGCGGGGCCAATAGGACTAAATATTCCTATTATAATGGATAATGGAATTAAATATATGAAAAACTTTTTAGTAGGGGCAAATGAAACAAATTATCATTATATAAATGTAAATATAGATGATTTTAAACCAGAAATTGTTGCAGACATAAGAAATATACAAGAAGGAGATTTATGTCCAAAATGTAAAGGACACATACACTTTAAAAAAGGTATAGAAGTAGGAAACACATTTAAACTGGGAACAAAATATTCATCAAGCTTAGGCTTAAATTATTTGGACGAAAATAATGAATTAAAACCAGTTGTAATGGGATCATATGGGATAGGTGTAGAAAGAATGATAGCAGCAGTAGTAGAGCAAAACCATGATGACAAAGGAATTATATGGCCAATGAATATAGCACCATATAAGGTATGTATAGTTTTAATAAGTAACAAAGACGAAAAGCAGAAGCAAATAGCAGAACAAATTTATACAGAGTTACAGAATATGGGCATAGAAACTATATTAGATGATAGAGATGAGAGACCAGGAGTAAAATTTAATGATATGGATTTAATTGGAATACCATTAAGAATAACTGTAGGAAAAAAAGTCGAAGAAGGACTAATAGAGCTAAAACAGAGAAAAGAGACAGAAAGCGAATTAGTAAAATTAGAAGAAATAAAAGAAACAATAAAGAAGTTCCTGAAATAGGAACTTCTTTTTGACAAAAAACTGTGCACAATTTTTTGTTATTTATGCATTTATAGCATTTAATTTTTTTGCTAAATTAGATTTTTTTCTAGCAGCTGTGTTTTTTACAATAACACCTTTTGTACAAGCTTGATCTATTTTCTTTGTAGCTTCTGAGAATAACTTTGTAGCTTCTTCTACGTTTTTATTTTCAACAGCTTGTTCAAACTTTTTAACAGCTGATTTGTATCCAGATTTAATCATATTATTTCTAGCAGTTTTCTTTTCGATAACACTAACACGTTTAATTGCAGATTTAATATTTGGCATAATTTGCACCTCCCTTTAAGTTAGTAAATAATAACAAAATATATTTTAACACGGAAATACGAAATTTGCAAGAGGTTAGCATAAAAAAATTGTTATGGGAATTTAACTATACAAAACACAAAAATTTTAAAAATCTCTTGAAAAAAATAAGCATAACAACTATAATAAGAAAGTACCAACGATAATATTGTAAAAATTGGAAGGAGAGATAGTTATGAATATAACAATAACAGGAAAGGATTTAAAAGCTACAGACGCAATAAAAGAATACATCGAAAAAAAAGCTGAAAGATTGGTAAAATATTTCGGAGATGAATTTGAGGTAAATGCAACAATAAAAACAGAAGGATCTGAACAAGTTGCGCAAATAGATGTAAAAATGGGAACAGATAGATTTAGAGCTGTTACAGCACATAGAGACTTATATGCTTCAATAGATAAAGACATAGACATATTAGAAGGTCAAATAAGAAAAATGAAGACAAAAAAAGATAAACAAAATATGACAGAATCAATTAGAGGAAAAGAAGAATTAAGACAAGAAGAAGAAAAAGAAATAGAAGGTGAAATATTAAAAACATTATATTATGATATAAAACCTTTAACTCCAGAAGATGCAAAATTAAAGTTAGAAGAGAAACCACAAGATAGATTTTTAACATTTATAAATGTAGAAACTGGAAAAGTAAATGTTATATATAGAATGAAAGATAATAAAAACTATGGTTTAGTAGAACCAGAAGCATAGAATAAATAAGGCACACTACAAGTGTGCCTTTTGAAGAGTGATATGAAGAAAAATTAACATAAGACTTGAAAAAAATGTAAAATTATGTTATTATTATATATAGTAGGGTAAAATGAAAAAATTATAAAGGAGGAGTAAGAATGGATGAAATAATAAACAGAGAAGAAAAGTTAAAAACAGAAAAAATGCAACAAAGAATAGGTGAGATAGATGAACAAATTAAGGAAATAAAAAATCAACTAGCTTCTCAAAATGTAGTGATGTGGGATTTAATACGGAGATGGGCGCCGGAGATAGTCCAGAATATAAAAGCTCAAAGGAAAAAGCAGAAAAATTACAACAAAAATTAAAAGAATTGAAAGAAGAAAAAGAAGGAATAAATGCTCAAATTTCAAACAAAGAAAACAAGAATGAAGAGGGCAAAAAGGAAGAAGACAAAGAAGAAGAGTTAAAAGCAGAAAAAATGCAACAAAGAATAGGTGAAATAGATAAACAAATCAATGAGATAGATGAACAACTAAATACAATATACAGTGGTATGGATTTTAATTCGGAAATGGATGCCGGAGATGGTCCGGAAACACCACCACCAGAATCAGAAGAATTACAAGCAAAAATAAAAGAATTACAAGAACAACAAAAAAAACTAAAAGAAGAAAAAGAAAGAATAAAAGCTCAAATTTCAAACAAAAAAGATATAAAGGAAGAAGATAAAAAGGAAGAAGATAAAAAAGAAGAAGGCAAAAAAGAAGATAAGAAAGAAGAAGGCAAAAAAGAAGATAAGAAAGAAGAAGACAAAAAGGAAGAAAATACACCTACAATTGGACTGAAAAAGATTTCATTTTCATTGTTAGATAGTGAAGGAAAATACAATCCAAAATATACAGCAGAATATACGAATGGAATTCAACAAGAAGCTAAACCAACAAAACATAAAACAAAACGAGAAGAAAGAAAAGCGAAAAGAGAATTAAAAAAATCAATAAAGAATGTATTTAAGTCATTTGGAATCAAGATATCAAGAACAGAATTGAGAAAGATGATGAATCATATAGATGTAGACTTGCTTGATGCACTTTCAGTATATGATGCAACAAATGATAACAAAACAAGTTTCGGTTTAGAATATGTAAAAGCTGTAAAAGACAAATTAAATGGTGGAAAAGGAGAGCTTCCTTTTGAATTATCGTATAATACTAGAACTTCAGGTGCAGAAAATGTAGACAGAAAACAAGCAAGCCAATATAATAAATTAGCTAAAAGGATGGATAAGATAGGATTGGGAGAATGTCAAACTGAACCATCATTTTTGGAAAAAATATTCGGATCAAAAAATGAAATGATAGCAGATAAAAGCCGAATGACTATTGATGAGCAGATAGCTTGGTATAATGGAAGTAAAGGAGAGAAGGAATTTGACGAAAACTTATATTGGAGTAACCTACGAGAAGCAGGGTATTCTGATGAAGAACTTGCACAAATAAAAGCTGGTTTAGAGCCTACTGCAGCACAAAAATATAGAGAAAGTAAACATGTTCCAAGGGAACAATTACAGCCTATGCCAGAAAAAAACAGGGACAGTGAAGAAAACAGGAATAAAGGAAGAAAAAATGAAGACAATGAAATAGAAAACGATTAAAACCATTGACATATCTGGAAAAAAATGATAAAATAGAAACCGCTAGTGTAAAATGAAAAGTATAGCGTTTTACCTAGCGGATTTTATTTGAAAAGAGGTGAAATTTAAGTGCCAACAATTAACCAATTAGTAAGAAAAGGAAGAAAATCTGCTACAACTAAATCTACATCACCAGCTTTACAACATGGTTATAATTCTATGAAGAAAAAAATGACCAATAAAAGAGCACCACAAAAAAGAGGTGTATGTACAGTTGTAAAAACAGTAACACCTAAAAAGCCAAACTCAGCATTAAGAAAAGTTGCCAGAGTAAGACTTTCAAATGGCTATGAAGTAACTTCTTATATTCCAGGTATAGGACACAACCTACAAGAACACAGTGTTGTTTTAATAAGAGGAGGAAGAGTAAAAGACCTTCCAGGTGTACGTTACCACATTATAAGAGGAACACTTGATACAGCAGGTGTTAAAGACAGAATGCAAGGTAGATCAAAGTATGGAGCTAAGCGTCCTAAAAAATAAATTTGATTTATACCATAGTGCATATAACTTATTAATTTAAGGTACTTAAATAAAAATAAATTATATAGCACTAAACTGAAAAAGTTTTGAGAAGAATTAGTATTGAACTTTTTAGAGTACCTAAGATACTAGGTAAATATTAGTATCAAATTTTATAAGGAGGGAAGAATAGTGCCAAGAAAAGGATATATAGCAAAAAGAGAAGTTTTACCAGATCCAATATATAATAGCAAAGTTGTTACAAAACTAATTAACAATGTAATGCTAGATGGTAAAAAAACAGTTGCTCAAAAAATAGTTTATGATGCATTTGATATTATAAAAGAAAAAGAACAAAAAGATCCACTAGAAGTTTTTGAAGCAGCACTTGAAAATGTTATGCCTGTTCTAGAAGTTAAAGCTAGAAGAATTGGTGGAGCGACATACCAAGTTCCAATAGAAATTAGACCAGAAAGAAGACAAACATTAGGGTTAAGATGGTTAGTCGTTTATGCTAGAAACAGACATGAAAAAACAATGGCAGAGAAATTATCTGCAGAAATATTAGATGCTGTTGCTGGAAATGGTGGAGCATTTAAGAAAAAAGAAGATATGCATAGAATGGCTGAAGCTAACAAGGCTTTTGCACATTACAAATTCTAAAGTTTTAACAACGTTAAAACTCTAAAAAATATAGAATACAAATAGAAGGAGGAAAAAAATGGCTGGAAGAGAGTTTCCTTTAGATAAAACAAGAAATATAGGAATTGTAGCACACATTGATGCAGGAAAAACAACAACAACAGAGAGAATATTGTTCTATACAGGTAAAACTCACAAAATTGGAGAAGTTCATGAAGGCGAAGCTACAATGGACTGGATGGTTCAAGAGCAAGAAAGAGGTATTACAATTACTTCTGCTGCTACAACATGCCAATGGTTAGGAAATAGAATTAATATAATAGATACTCCTGGACACGTTGACTTTACCGTTGAAGTGCAAAGATCTTTAAAAGTACTTGATGGTGCAGTTACAATATTAGCTGCAAAGGGTGGAGTACAACCACAAACAGAAACAGTTTGGAGACAAGCAGACAAATATCAAGTTCCTAGAATGGTATATGTAAATAAAATGGATATTACTGGAGCTAACTTTATGCTTTGTGTAGAACAACTTCACAACAGATTAAAAGCAAATGCAGTTCCAATTCAATTACCAATTGGTGCAGAAGACCAATTCAAAGGAATAGTAGATTTAATAAAAATGAGAGCTTTTATTCATAAAGATGACTTAGGCAAAGTAATAGAAGAAGGAGAAGTTCCTGAAGATATGAAAGCTCAAGCAGAAGAGTTTAGAGCAAAGTTAATAGAGGCAGTTGCAGAACAAGATGATGAATTGATGATGAAATATTTAGATGGTGAAGAATTATCTGAAGAAGAAATCAAAAAAGGTTTAAGAACAGGTACAATTAATAATAAAATTGTTCCAGTCGTATGCGGTTCATCATATAAAAACAAAGGTGTTCAAGAATTATTAAATGCAGTAGTTGACTTTATGCCATCTCCACTAGATATACCACATATAAAAGGTGTTACATTAGATGGAGAAGAAACAGAAAGAAAAACATCTGATTCTGAACCTTTTGCAGCATTAGCATTTAAGATTGCAACAGATCCATTTGTTGGAAAATTATGTTTCTTTAGAGTATATTCAGGAACATTAGACGCTGGTTCAACAATATTAAATGCAAATAAAGATAAAAAAGATAGAATGGGAAGAATCCTTTTAATGCATTCTAACCATAGACAAGATATTGACAAGGTATATGCTGGAGATATAGCTGCAGCAGTTGGATTAAAAGAAGTATCAACAGGTGATACACTTTGTGATCCAGCACATCCAGTTATATTAGAATCAATGGAATTCCCAGAGCCAGTTATTGATATAGCTATTGAACCTAAGGACAAAGCTAATAGTGAAAAAATGGGCATAGCTCTTGCTAAACTTGCAGAAGAAGACCCAACATTCAAAACATATACAAACCATGAAACAGGTCAAACAGTTATAGCAGGAATGGGAGAATTACATCTAGACATTATTGTTGATAGATTAAAAAGAGAATTTAAAGTAGAATGTACAGTAGGTAAACCACAAGTTTCTTATAAAGAAACAATTAGAAACAAAGTAAAAGTTGAAGGTAAATTTATTCGTCAATCTGGTGGACGTGGACAATATGGTCATGTATGGCTAGAAATGGAACCATTAGAGCCAGGTACAGGAATTCAATTTGAAAGCAAAATTGTTGGTGGTGTTGTTCCAAAAGAATACATCAAACCTATTGAAGAGGGAATTAGAGAAGCTGCTGAAAGTGGTATATTAGCTGGATACCCAGTTATAGACTTTAAAGCAACTTTGGTAGATGGTTCTTACCATGAAGTTGACTCTTCAGAAATGGCATTTAAAATAGCTGCTTCAATGGCATTCAAAGAAGGATGTAAGCAAGCTAAATCAGTTATTCTAGAACCAATAATGAAAGTTGAAATAACAGTTCCAGAAGAATATATGGGAGATGTTATAGGAGACGTTAATTCAAGACGTGGTAGAATGGAAGGTATGGAAGCACAAAGCGGAAACCAAGTAATAAGAAGCTTTATTCCATTATCAGAAATGTTTGGATATGCAACAGATTTACGTTCTAAAACACAAGGAAGAGGAACATACTCTATGGAGCCATCACATTATGAAGAAGTTCCAAAATCAATATTGGAGACAATAGTATCTTCAAGAGCAAAAAAAGACTAAATTAAAAATAGTTAAAATACTTGCATTTTTCTCAAATTTGTTATAAAATGCAAGTGATAAAAATTAGTTATTAATTTTAAAAATATAAAAAGGTTAGAAAAATTCTAACACTAAAATTAAGGAGGAAATTTAAATGGCTAAAGCAAAATTTGAAAGAACAAAACCACATGTTAACATTGGTACAATTGGTCACGTTGACCATGGTAAAACAACAACAACAGCAGCTATTACAAAATATTTAGGCTTATTAGGAAAAGCAAAATATGAAGCATATGATCAAATCGATAGTGCTCCAGAAGAAAAAGAAAGAGGAATTACAATTAACACAGCTCACGTAGAATATGAAACAGATAAAAGACACTATGCACACGTTGACTGTCCAGGACACGCTGATTATGTTAAAAACATGATTACAGGTGCTGCACAAATGGATGGTGCTATATTAGTTGTTTCTGCAGCTGATGGACCAATGCCTCAAACAAGAGAGCATATATTACTTGCTAGACAAGTTGGTGTTAAATATATCGTTGTTTACTTAAACAAATGCGATATGGTTGACGATCCAGAATTATTAGAATTAGTAGAAATGGAAGTTAGAGACTTATTATCAAGCTATGATTTCCCAGGAGACGAAATTCCAATTATAAAAGGTTCTTCACTAAAAGTATTAGAGAGCACATCAACAGATCCTAATGATCCAGTATATGCTCCAATGAAAGAATTAATGGATGCAGTTGATAGCTATATACCAACACCAGACAGACCAGTAGACCAACCATTCTTAATGCCAATTGAAGACGTTATGACTATTAGTGGTAGAGGAACAGTTGTTACAGGTAGAGTTGAAAGAGGAACAGTTAAATTACAAGATGAAGTTGAAATAGTAGGTCTTTCAAAAGAACCTAAGAAAACAACAATTACAGGTGTTGAAATGTTTAGAAAAATATTGGATCAAGCAGAAGCTGGAGACAATATTGGTGCATTATTAAGAGGTATCCAAAGAACAGAAGTTGAACGTGGTCAAGTTCTTGCAAAACCAGGAACAATTCATCCACATACAAAATTCAAAGCACAAGTATACGTTCTAACAAAAGAAGAAGGTGGACGTCATACACCATTCTTCAATGGATATAGACCACAATTCTATTTCAGAACAACAGACGTTACAGGTGTTATCGAATTAGCAGCTGGAACAGAAATGGTTATGCCAGGAGATAACGTAGATATGACAATCGAACTTATCACACCAATAGCTATTGAAAAAGGACTAAGATTTGCTATCCGTGAAGGTGGTAGAACAGTTGGTTCAGGTGTTGTTTCAGAAGTTATTGAATAATATAAATTATGGAATATAGAAAAGGCAAGGGTTACAAGAAATTGCAACACCTTGCTTTTTTGTACTATTTTAAAATTTCATCAACTTTTTTCAGACTCAATTACAAATAAAATTAATTTTATTAATAATATTTTCTATAGTCTAAAGTAGAAAAATGTAGGGTCGATTTTAATCGCCTGTATAACAATTTTAAATCTAAGTTTAACCAATCCCTTAATCTTAGAAAAGTCTATTTTTCATTTGACTTTTTTTGTTTTTAATTATATACTATACGTGTTAAAATAATTGAAGGAGAGAGAGTTTTTATATGAAAATCTTCAAAATGACTATATTAATGGTGCTAATAATATTATTTACTATGTTTTTTACAACAAACATATCAAAAGCAACAACAGTAGAGGTAACAACAGATAATTTGAATTTTAGAAGAGAAGCATCTACAGATTCAGAAGTTATAATGGCGTTTCAAACAGGATATAAATGTGAACTAATTGCAGAAGAGGGAAATTGGTATAAAGTTAAATATTTAGGAATGATAGGATATATAAGTAAGGATTATGCAAAAAAAGAGCAAGAACCTGAAAAAACGGAAGCTAATGCAGAAACACCAACTACTACTAATACAGAAGAACCTCAAAAACCAGATGAACAACAAACAGAAACAATTAGTAATAAAGTATTAAAAGATACAAGTATAAAAATTTTACCACTTATTTATTCAGAAAATATAGGTTCACTAAAACAAGGAACACAAATAGAGGTTATTAATACAACAACTACTTGGGCATATATACAAACAAATCAAATAAGCGGTTGGATAAGAAAAGACATAATATCAACAGAAACAAGTACAAAGAATAATCAAACAAATAATAATGCAGGAACTACAACTAAGAATGAAGAAAATAATAATGTAAAATACGAAGAAAAGACAGCATATGTAAATGATACAGCAGTTAACATGAGAAAAAGTGCTACAACAGATAGTGATATAATAAAGGTACTTGCGTTAAACACAGAAATTACACTAATAGGAGAAGAAGGAGATTGGTATAAGGTTAAAAGTTCAGAAGATGTAGGGTATATTGCTAAAAGGCTTGTATCAGAACAAAAAAAGGAAACAACGTCTAGAAGTGCAGAGGTAAGAACTACAACAAATATACCAGAAACAGCAAATGATAATACAGAAACAACATCTTCAACTAAAGGCGAAGATGTTGTGGCATATGCAAAACAATATTTAAACTGCCCATATGTTTATGGAGCAGCTGGACCAAATTCTTTTGACTGCTCAGGATTTACAATGTATATGTACAAGCATTTTGGAATTTCGTTGCCACATGGAGCAACATCACAATCACGTTATGGAACAGAGCTAAACATTAATAAAAGTGAGTTAAAAAGCAAATTGAAACCAGGAGATTTGGTATTTTTCTTGGATTATCCAACATATGATGGTATAGGACATGTTGGAATATATATAGGAGATGGAAATTTTATACATGCTTCTTCAGGAACAGGATATTGTGTTAAAATTTCTACTTTACTAGATGGTGGATATTATGACAGATACACAGCAGCTAGAAGAATATTTTAAATTAAATAGGGGGCATACACTTTAGGAGTGATAAATATTAAAAGATTATTTTGTGTTGCCTCGATAAGCTATATAATAGGAATAATAATGAGGCTATACTTTGGAAGTATAGCTTTTTTAAGTATACCAATAGCTATTATAATTTTATTAATAACAAAAAATAAAAAGATAATAGTGATTTTAATATGTTTAATAATATCCATTGGTTATGTTAGTATTTTAGAAAACAAGTATAGCAAAATAAGTGATATGCCAATAAAAGAAATGGTAACAATTATCTCAGACATACAAGAAAAAGAGTATAAAAAAGTTTGTACTGCTAAAATTGTAAGGAATAATAAAAAAATATTAATAAATATAAAAATGTCACAAGATATTCCAAGCATGAAATATGGAGATTCACTATACATAGAAGGAGAATTTAAACAGCCAGAAGAAGCAAGAAATTATAAAGGATATAATTATAAGCAATATTTAAAAACTAAAAAAATTATAGGAACTGTAGAACTAGAAAAAGCTAAAATATTAAAATCAAGTAATGGTAGTTTTATACACAATATACAAAAATATATTAAAGATACAAGAAATGGAACATTAACAGATGAAGAAGGCAATTTGTTGTTAGCAATATTATTGGGCGATAAGGACAAATTAAGTGAAGACATACAAGAGAGTTTTAAAACAAGCAATTTATCACATATGCTTGCTGTATCTGGGGCTCATGTATCATACATAATTCTTGGACTAACATATGTATTACAAAATTCTATTATTGGAAAGAAAAATGGAAAAATAGTTTGTATATTTTTTTTACTTGTTTTTATGGCAATAACAAACTTTACACCATCTGTTACAAGAGCTTGTATAATGGCGGTTTTGACACTATTTTCAGGCATAATATATAGAAAATCAGATGTATATACAAATATTTCTGTAGCAGCATTAATTACGCTAATATTTAATCCATATAGTTTGTTAGATTTGGGATTTCAATTATCATATGGAGGGACAATTGGGATAATTATTTTTATAAAAAGAATACAAGAGAAAAAATCAAATAGTAAAGTAATAAATTATATAAAACAAATGGCATTAGTTTCTATATATGCTAACATTATAATTATTCCAATTATGATGTATCATTTTAACACAGTATCTTTTACATTTATAATTTCAAACATAATGGCTTCTCCAATTTTAGGAATAATTGTAATAACTGGATTCTTATTTATAATAGCATCAATTACAGTAAAACCACTAACAAGGCTTATTGCGATATTTATAAAACCAATATTAAGTATATTAATTAAAATATCACAGATATGCTCCAAATTACCATTTTCTAATATTTTAGTTGTAACACCATACATGTTTAATGTTATATCCTATTATGCAATTATACTATATTGCATAAAAAGCAAAAAAAATAATAAATGCAAAATTATAATATGTTTGTTAATTGTTTTAATTCTAATTAATTTTATAATATATATATTTCCACAAAAATTAAGAATATTTTTTATAGATGTAGGACAAGGGGATAGTACATTAATAATAACTCCAGACAAAAAAACGGTGCTAATAGATGGAGGAGGCAGTGATAGCTTTGATGTGGGAGAAAAAGTACTTTTACCATATTTGCTAGATAGGAGGATTTTGAAAATTGATTATGTTTTAATATCACATTTTGATACTGACCATTGCGGAGGAATACTTACTATAATGGAAAAAGTGAAGGTTAAAAATATAATTATTTCCGAGCAAGCAGAACATAGTGAAAATTATGAAAGATCTAAAAAGTTGATGATACATAAAAAAATTAGGTTAATAGAAGTAAAGAAAGGGGATAAAATAAAAATTGGAAGATATTCAGAATTTAAAATATTATTCCCAACAAGTAGACTATTATCAGAAAATCCGTTAAACAATAATTCAATAGTAGCACAGTTTAATTACAATAATTTTAAAATGTTATTTACAGGAGATATTGAGAAGTTGGCAGAACAGCAAATATTAAAAGCAGAAAAAGCAGAAATAAGGGCAGATATATTAAAAGTAGCTCATCATGGTTCAAAAACATCGTCAATACCAGAATTTATAAAAGCGGTTAAACCGAAGATAGCATTAATAGGAGTTGGAAAAAATAACACTTTTGGTCATCCAAATCAACAAACAATTAAAAATTTAGAAAACATTAAGTGCAGGATTTATAGAACAGATTTACAGGGAGAAATAATTATAAAAATAGATCAAAAAGGAAGGATGAATGTTAAGAGTAAATTAAAAATAAAATAATACAAATTTAAAATTTACTTGCCAAAAGAAAAAAATTGGGCTATTATTATATAGATAAGTAACAAGAAAAATTTTCCAGATTAATAAAAGGGGGCATAAAATTAAAAATGGCAGACAAATTAATTATTGTTGAGTCACCAGCAAAAGCAACTACAATTAAAAAGTTTTTGGGTGGCAATGTAAAAGTATTAGCGTCTATGGGACATATTAGAGATTTGCCAAAATCTAAGTTAGCAATAGATATAGAAAATGATTTTACTCCAGAATATATAAATATAAGAGGAAAGGGAGCTTTAATAAAAACATTAAAAAAAGAAGCAAAAAATGCAAAATATGTGTATCTGGCAACTGACCCTGACCGTGAAGGAGAAGCAATAGCATGGCACTTAGCATATATATTGGAAATACCAGAAGATGAAGTGTGCAGAGTTACATTTAATGAAATAACAAAAGAGGCGATACAAAAATCTATAAAAAGTCCGAGAAAAATAGACAAAGACCTAACAGATGCACAGCAGGCGAGAAGGGTATTAGACAGAATAGTAGGATACAAAATAAGTCCAATACTATGGAAAAAGGTTAAAAGAGGGTTATCAGCAGGTAGAGTTCAGTCTGTAGCGGTTAAGTTAATAGTTGATAGAGAAGAAGAAATAGAAAAGTTTATACCAGAAGAATATTGGAATATAACAGCACAGTTATTAGAACCGAAAACAGAAAAAACATTTGAAGCAAATTTTTATGGTAAAAAAGGAAAAAAACTTGAATTACATTCTAAAGAAGATGTAGATTATATAATAAAGCAAATAGAAAAAGGGCAATATATAGTAACAGATGTAAAAAAAGGTGAGAAAAAAAGAACACCAGCTCCACCTTTTACAACAAGCACAATGCAACAAGAAGCTTCACGAAAATTAGGATTTACTCTTAAAAGAACAATGAGCATAGCACAAGGATTATACGAAGGAGTTAATGTTGGAGCAAAGGGAACAGTAGGATTAATAACATATATGAGAACAGACTCTACAAGAATATCTGAAGAGGCAAGAGCATATGCAAAAGAACATATAGTAAAAACTTATGGAGAAAATTACTACGAGAATAGATATTATAAAACAAAACAAAATTCTCAAGATGCACATGAGGCAATAAGACCAACATATATAGACTTAGAGCCAGAAACTATAAAACAGTATTTGACACCAGAACAATATAAATTATATAAATTAATATACAATAGATTTATAGCAAGTCAAATGTCAGCAGCAATTTATAATACTGTATCTGCTAATATAGATGTAAATACATATAATTTTAGAGCTTCAGGACAAAACTTGAAATTTAAGGGATTTATGACTCTATATGTTGAAGTTCTAGAAAATGAAAAAGAAGAGGTTGAACTATCTTTACCAGAATTAGAAATAGGTGCAACAGTTATAAAACAAAAATTGAATTCAAAACAAAGTTTTACAGCACCTCCACCAAGATATACAGAAGCAAGCCTTGTAAAAGCCTTGGAGGAAAAAGGCATAGGTAGACCAAGTACATATTCTCCAACAATTACAACAATATTAGAAAGAAGATATATAGAAAAAGAACAAAAACAGCTAATGCCAACAGAATTAGGCAAGGTTGTAAATAAATTATTGGTAGAAAACTTTCCAAATATAATAGATGTGGAATTTACAGCTAAAATAGAAGAAGAATTTGATGCTGTTGCAGAAGGAAAAGAAAATTGGAAACAAATATTAAGAGAATTTTATCCACCATTTAAAGAGCAATTGGATAAGGCAGAAAAAGAATTAGAACATGTTACAATAGCAGATGAAGTAACAGATATTCCATGCGAAAAATGTGGAAGAATGATGGTAATAAAATATGGTAGATATGGCAAATTTTTAGCTTGTCCGGGTTATCCAGAATGCAAAAATGCAAAACCAATAGTAGAAAACATTGATGTTCCATGTCCGATATGTGGAGCAAAAGTACAAGTAAGAAAAACAAAAAGAAAGAAAAAGTATTATATTTGCGAACATAACCCAGAAACATGCAACTATATTTCTTGGAATAAACCAAAAATAGGAGAAAAGTGGGAACCAGAAAAAGAAAAAGAGGTTACAAAACCTAAAAGAAAAACAAGGAAGAAAAAATAGTAACCAATAAATAAACAAAATTAAAAAAAGAACTTGTTAAAAAGCCAGTTATGTGATATAAAATATATATAAATGGAAGTGAAGAAAGGTGGAATTTTCTCGTGGAAGATATTGAAAAAAAAGACAAAAGAACAATATTAGTAGTAGACGATGAAAAGCCAATTGTTGAAATTTTAGTATATAATTTACAAAAAGAAGGATATGATACATTAGAAGCATATGATGGAGAGACAGCAATACAGCTTGCACTGGAAAAAAAGCCGGATTTAATTTTATTAGATATAATGTTACCAAGAGTGGATGGATTAACAGTTTGCAAAAGAATAAGACATACACTAAATGTACCAATAATAATGTTATCAGCAAAGGATGAAGAAATAGACAAAATATTAGGATTAGAATTGGGAGCAGATGATTATATAACTAAACCATTTAGTATAAGGGAACTAATAGCAAGGGTAAAAGCTAATTTAAGAAAATCAGAAGTTTCATTAAATGTTTCTGAAGAAAAATATAAGGAAAACGAAAATTCTAAAATAGAAGTAGGAGACTTATCATTAGATTTGGAAAAATTTGAGGTAAAAGTAAGAGGAACAGTAATAGATTTAACTATACGAGAGTTTGAAGTCTTAAAATATTTGGCAAACCAGCCAGGACAAGTAGTAACAAGAGAAACTTTATTGGAAAAAGTTTGGGGATATGAATATTATGGAGATATAAGAACAGTTGATGTTACTGTAAGAAGAATAAGAGAAAAAATAGAAAAAGATACATCAAGTCCTAAAATATTAATTACAAAAAGAGGAGTAGGTTATTATATAGCTTCAAAATAGATAAAAACGCAGTAAAGAGCAACTCAATCTTTACTGCGTTTTATAATTTATCATATTAAAAATAAACCTATATAAAGACAGAAAGGAATGTAAACCAAAATGACAAAAAATATTCAATTTAGGATACTATTAATATTTTTAATAATAGGAATAGCATTTATAGTAGGGATATCTTGTTACAGCATATCGATTTTGGAGAATTTGAAAAATATGCAAAATCAAGTAGAACTGCAACAAAATTTGACAAATCAAATTGAAAATTTAAAATCTATTTCGGCTGTGAGCTTGGGCACATTTTTTATTATTATATTAATAATGGGAATTTTTATTTCTAAATCTATAACAAAGCCAATAACAAAATTGATAAAAAGTGTAGAAAAAATAACAGCTGGCGAAGATGTAAAATTAGAAAGTGAAAATGGAACAGATACCCAAATTGGAGAACTAGTTAATGCATTTACATTAATGACAAATGAATTAAAACAAAATATAAATGAAATAGAAAGGCAAAAAAAACAAATAGAAACTATATTGTTGCATATGACAGATGGAGTAATTGCATTTAATATGGAAGGAAAAATAATACATATTAACACAGCAGCAATGAATTTATTAAAATTAGAGCAAAAAGACAATTCATTTGAAAAGATATTTAATAAACTTAAACTTAATATAAATTTAGAAAAAATAATATATCTGGAAAATTGGACTTCATCAGAACATAGATTAACAATAGAAGATAAATGTGTAAATCTATTTTTTGTGCCATTCCAAGACGAGAATAATAGGCAAGCAGGGTTAATTGTGGTTATACAGGATATTACAGAGCATGTTAAACTAGATAATATGAGAAAAGAATTTGTAGCAGATGTATCTCATGAATTAAAAACGCCAATTACATCTATTATGGGGTATGCGGATACTTTATTGGAGGGAGAATATGACAAAGATACACAACAAAAATTCTTAGGTGTAATAAGTTCAGAAGCAAGAAGAATGGCAAGACTTGTTACAGACTTGCTAACTCTTTCTAAATATGATAGCAAAAAAGTTAAATTAGAAGAAACTGAATTTGATTTAGGAGAGCTAACAAAAAAATGTCAAGAAAGATTAAAATTTGAAATAGAGAAAAAACATCAAAATGTAGAATGTTTTGTAACTGCAAATGTGCCACCAGTTAGTGCAGATAAATATGGAATAGAAAGAGTGGTTTTAAATATATTATCTAATGCAATAAAATATACTCCTGAAAATGGTAAAATTAAAATTTATGTTGGATTTGTGTATAATGATGCATATATAAAAATAATTGATAATGGTATTGGAATTTCGGAGCAAGATTTAACTAGAATATTTGACAGGTTTTATAGGGCAGATAAGGCGAGAACAAGAGAAATGGGAGGAACTGGGCTTGGATTGTCAATTGCAAAAGAAATATTGGATCAAAATAAAGGAAGTATAGATATTAGAAGTGAATTAGGAAAAGGAACAGAAGTTATAATAAGAATACCAGCGAAAAAGTAAAATAAAGGTATTGCAAATGATACAAATAAATAGTAAAATTAATACTGATAAAGTAAAGGAGAGAGCGCTGTAAATGAAGCTAGATAGTAAAACAAAAGATATTTTAGAATGGATAATTTGTATAATAATAGCATTTATACTTGCCTTAATAATTAGATATTATGTAGGAACACCTACAATAGTTAAGCAAACATCAATGTTTCCAACATTAGTTCAAAATCAAAGACTTATATTAAATAGATGGGTCAGAACAAAAAAGGTAATGCCAAATAGAGGAGATATAATAACATTTGAGGCTCCAAACATGCCAAGATATAAAACAATAGAAGAAGTTGATTTAACTAATCCTATAGCAGATTACAGTGGAAGACCAACTACGTTTTTTTCTAAATTTGTATACTATGTATTAGAATTAGGAAAGGACAGCTATATTAAAAGAGTTATAGCACTTCCAGGAGAACATGTTCAAATAAAAGATGGAAAAGTGTATATAAATGGGGAAGAACTTAAGGAAGATTACTTAGAGGAAAGTGTTGTAACAGAAGCAGAAAATGGAGCATATACAGACATAATTGTTCCAGATAATTGTGTATTTGCAATGGGAGACAATAGAAAACATTCTTCAGATAGCAGAAGGTTTGGCTGTATTCCATTGGAAAGAATAGAAAGTAAAGTATGGATTAGATTTTGGCCTTTTAATTTATTTGGTAAAATAAAATAAGCGAGGAAAATAGTTGAAATTTGAAGATTTAGTAGGAAATGATAAAGTAAAAAATATGCTTAAAAACTCAATAAATGAAAACAATGTTTTACACAGTTATATGTTTGTAGGCACAGAAGGAATTGGAAAGGCAATGTTTGCAAAAACATTTGCTAATATGTTATTTTGTGTTTCTGATGAGGAAAAACCATGTGGGAATTGTAAGCCATGTATAGAATTTTTGGGAAATAACAATCCTGATTTTATGCAGATAGATGCAGAAGATGGTAAGAGTATTAAGATAGAACAAATAAGACAATTACAAGAAAAGGTAATAGAGAAGCCAATAAATTCAGGGAAAAAAGTATATATAATTAATAATAGTGAACTGATGACAATAGAAGCTCAAAATTGCTTATTAAAGACATTGGAAGAACCACCAGAATATGTAGTAATAATTCTGATAGTGTCAAATGAAAATAAATTGCTTACAACAATAAAATCGAGATGTACAAAAATATATTTTGAAAGCTTGTCTAATGAAAAAATAGAAAATTATATAGTACAAAGGCAAAAAGAAAAAGTGTTAAATAAAAACATGCTTGAACTTTGTAATGGAAGTATAGGCAAAGCAATTACTATTCAAGAAAAAATAGAAGAATATGAACAAGTCGAAAAAATAATATTAAATATTGATAAAAATGATATAATAGAAATATGGAATACTGCAGAAGTGTTATATAAAGCCAAAGAAGATATTTTTAATATGCTAGATTATATAAATATTATACTATATAATGAATTATGCAAAAAAAATGAAATTAAATATGCAAATTGCATAAATAGTGTAGAAGAAACAAAAAAAAGATTAGATAATAATGCAAATTATGATATGTCAATAGACATTTTATTACTTAAAATATGGGAGGAATTGAATGAAAAACATCATTGGAGTTAGATTTAAAAAACCAGGTAAAATATATTTTTTTGATCCAGGAGACTTACAAGTTGATTTGAAGGATTATGTTATTGTAGAGACTTCTCAAGGTGAGGAAATGGGAGAGGTAGCAATATGCAACAGAAAATTACCAGATGAAAAATTGGTTGCACCATTGAAACCAATTATTAGAATTGCTACAGAAGAAGATAAGAAACACAATGAAGAAAATAAGAAAAAAGAAAAAGAAGCATTTGAAATATGCCAACAAAAAATAAAAAAACATAAATTAGATATGAATTTGCTTGATGTTGAATATAAATTTGATAACAGTAAAATTTTATTCTTCTTTACAGCAGATGGAAGAATAGATTTTAGAGAACTTGTAAAAGACTTGGCAGCAGTATTTAAAACAAGAATAGAGTTAAGACAAATAGGAGTAAGAGATGAAGTAAAAAGAATTGGTGGCAATGGTGTTTGTGGTAGAGAATTATGTTGTTGCTCATTTTTAGGAAATTTTGAAACTGTTTCTATAAAAATGGCTAAAGAGCAAAATATTTCATTAAATCCATCTAAAATTTCTGGAAATTGTGGAAGACTTATGTGTTGCCTAAAATATGAACAAGATGTATATGAGGATAAATTAAGCAGAATACCTAAAGTAGGTTCAATAGTAAAAACAGAAGATGGTGAGGGAATAGTTGAATCTATAGAAACTCTTAAAGAGATTATAAGGGTAAAATTAAAAGATGGAGATGAAACTTTTTACAAAAAATTTAATGCTAAAGATGTTACACTTATAAAAAGTCCAGAAAATGAAGAAGAGGATCCTGAAGAAAAAGAACATTTAAAAGAACTACAAGAGCTAGAAAAGTTAGAAAAAATGGATACACAAAACAAGACAGATGATGATATATAATAAACAAAAGATGTATTTTTAGGGAGGTGAAAAATATGGCATATAAGATAACAGATAAATGTATAAGTTGTGGAGCATGTGCACAACAATGCCCCGTAGAGTGCATAGCACAAGGCGAGGGAAAATATGTAATAGATCCAGAACAATGCATAGAATGTGGAACATGTGCAGGTGTTTGCCCAGTTGAAGCACCAGAGTTAGCAGAATAAACACGAAGGATAGAGTAAGGTAATCTATGAAAAATGTAGGGGCGATTTTAATTGCTCGCACTTCGAAGAAAGGAAAAATAAAAATGAAAAAAGCAGTACAAATAATATCAATAATAGCTATATTAGCTGTAACATTAATTACATTAACAGGATGCATGAACATAAATTATGAGGTAAAATTAAACAATGATGGAAGTGCAGAAATATCATATTTAATGGGATATGATAAACAATTTTTAAAAGACATGGGAATTTCAACAGATACATTGAAAAATGATGAAACAATGGGAGAAGCAAAAGCAAGCATAGAATCAGAAGGATACACAACTGAGGCATACGAAGACGATAATACATATGGTTTTAGAGCTACTAAAAGTGTTGAAAATATTGAAGATTTTGATATAGAATTAGGGTTATTGACAGAAGGTGAGCAAGCAGATGAAAATAATAAAATAAAATATGAGAAAAATTTATTAAACACAAAATTTGCTCAAGATGCTAAATTGGATTTAACAAATATGCTAGAAGAGTCTACAGAAGAAACATCTGCTATGTTAAACACAATGATAAAGAAAATGAAAATGGTATATAAAATTACATTACCATTTAAAGCAGGCAATAACAATGCTACAACAGTATCAAAAGATGGAAAAACATTAGAGTGGGTATTAATGCCAGGGGAAATAAATGAAGTAAAATTTGAAGCTGCAAAAAGTCCAGTAATAATATATGCTATAATGGTAATAGTAATAGCAGGCATAGCAGTGGCAATTGTGCTAATAATAAATAAGAACAAAAATAAATCAGTAGTAGCTGAAACTGAAAATAAAGAAGAAATAAAACAAGATGAAACAAACCACATGTAAATAACATAATACTAAAAAAACAACACATACTAACAAATGTGTTGTTTTTTTGTATAAATAAAAAACAAGTCTTGACAGATATTTTTTTTAATCATATACTTTACTTATATTTATATAAGGAGGTATGCTTTTAAATGAATAATTTAATTGAGATTAGATGGCATGGTAGAGGTGGCCAAGGTGCTAAAACAGCTTCTCTTTTGTTAGCAGATGCTGCTTTTAATACTGGCAAATATATTCAAGGTTTTCCTGAATATGGTCCTGAAAGAATGGGTGCTCCTATTACTGCATATAACAGAATAAGTAACTCTCCTATAACAATACATAGTAATATTTATGAACCTGATTATGTTGTTGTAGTTGATGATACATTACTTGAAAGTGTAGAAGTTACAGCTGGGTTAAAAGAAGATGGTGCAATAATTATTAATACAACTAAAAATTATGACTATCTAAAAAATGTTTTGAATGGATACAATGGAAAAGTTTATACAATTGATGCTAGAGAAATATCTATGGAGGCTCTTGGAAAATATTTTCCAAATACTCCTATGCTTGCTGCAGTTGTAAAAGTAACTGGAATTATGACAGATGAAGAATTTTTAAATGATATGCAAGGATCTTTTAAGCATAAATTTGCAAAAAAACCTGAAGTCATAGATGGCAATATGAAAGCTTTACAACTTGCATTAAATCAAGTAAATTTAATCTCATAAGAAAGGGGTAATTTTATATGTCAAATATAAATAAAAATACTACAGCTGAAAATATGACTATTGGTGGTAATATTTATCAAGCAGGGAATGCTACAAATTTTAAAACTGGCGATTGGAGGAGTATTAAGCCTATATACATTAGTGATAAATGCAAGCAATGTGGCTTATGTTTTCCTGTTTGTCCAGAAGATGCAATTCCTGTTAATAAAGATGGAAATCGAGAAGATTTTAATTTTGATTACTGTAAAGGATGTGGCGTATGTGCCAAGGTCTGTCCTTTTAATGCTATAGAAATGAAAAATGAAGGAGAGTAAAGAAAGGAGATTTAATTATGAGTATAAGAGAACGTTTAAGTGGAAATGAAGCTGCTGCTACTGCAATGAAACAAATTAATCCTGATGTTGTAGCTGCCTTTCCTATTACACCTTCTACAGAAATTCCGCAATATTTTTCAACATTTGTTAGTAATGGTGCTGTTGATACGGAATTTGTTGCTGTTGAAAGTGAACATAGTGCTATGAGTGCATGTATTGGTGCAGAAGCCGCTGGTGCAAGAGCAATGACTGCAACTTCTGCTAATGGATTATCTTTAATGTGGGAGATGATATATATTGCCTCAAGTTTAAGACTTCCAATTGTAATGTCTTTAGTAAATCGTGCGGTATCTGGCCCATTAAATATACACAATGATCATTCTGATGCTATGGGAGTTCGAGACAGCGGTTGGATAATGTTATTTTCTGAAAATAATCAGGAAGCATATGATAACTTAATTATGGCGCACAGAATTGCAGAAAATAAAGATGTACTTTTACCTTTAATGGTTTGCCAAGATGGTTTTATAACATCACATTCTATTGAAAATATTGAATTAATAGAAGATGAAAAAGTAAAAGAGTTTGTCGGAAAATATAAGCCAGAACATTATTTACTAAATGCAAAAGAGCCAATGGCTATAGGACCTTTAGACTTGCAAGCATATTTGTTTGAGCATAAGTATCAACAAGCTGAAGCAATGAAAAAAGCAAAAGATGTAATTTTAAAGGTAAGTAAAGATTTTGAAGAACTAACTGGAAGAAAATATTCTTTCTTTGAGGAATACAGATTAGATGATGCAGAATTTGCAATTGTATGTATGAATTCAACTGCGGGTACTGTAAAAGCTGTTGTAGATGAATTAAGAGCTAAAGGCATAAAAGCTGGTCTTCTTAAAATTAGAGTATTTAGACCTTTCCCAGCTGATGAAGTTGCAAATGCATTAGGCCATTTGAAAGCAGTAGCTATATTAGATAAAGCGGATTCTTTAAATGCTATTGGCGGAGCATTATTTGAAGATGTTACATCAAGTATGTATGTTAATGGTAAAAATGTCCCAGCTATAAACTATATTTATGGTATTGGTGGTAGAGATACTACTACAAAAGATATTCACACTGTATACGCAGATTTACAGGAAGTTGCAAATTCTGGTAAAGTAGAAAACCCATATAGATATTTAAGTGTTAGGAGGGATAAATAATGGCATATAATTTAAAAGAAGTTATGGCAAATAAGCCATCAAGACTTACTGCTGGTCATAGAATGTGTGCTGGTTGTGGTGCTCCTCCAATTGCCAGAATGGTATTAAGAGCATTAAAACCAGAGGATAAAGCAGTTATTTCTAATGCTACTGGATGTATGGAAGTATCAACATTTTTATATCCTTATACTGCTTGGACAGATTCATATATTCATACAGCTTTTGAGTGTGCTGCGGCAACAGCATCTGGTGCGGAAGCAGCCTACAAATCATTAAAGAAACAAGGTAAGCTCCCAGAAAATCAAGAAGTAAAATTTATTACATTTGGTGGCGATGGAGGAACTTATGATATTGGATTGCAAAGCCTATCTGGAGCAATGGAAAGAGGACATGATATGGTTTATGTGTGCTATGATAATGGGGCATACATGAATACTGGAATTCAGCGTTCTTCTGCAACACCAAGATTTGCAGATACTACTACATCACCTGCCGGAAGTGTTATTCCAGGAAAAATGCAATCTAGAAAAGATTTAACAGAAATAATGGTTTCACATCATATTCCATATGTTGGTCAAACCATTGCAGTCAATAACTTTAAAGATTTATATGAAAAATCTGAAAAAGCTATATATACTAAAGGACCTGCTTTTTTAAATGTATTATCTCCTTGCCCTAGAGGTTGGGGATATCCTACAGACATGCTAATGCAAATAAATAAGCTTGCTGTTGAAACTTGCTATTGGCCTTTATATGAGGTTGTAGACGGAAAATATAAAATAACATATAAACCTGCTAAAAAACTACCAATAGAGGAATTTTTAAAACCACAAAAAAGATTTAAACATATGTTTAAACCTGGAAATGAATGGATGTTAGAAGAATTTCAAAATGAAGTAGATAAAAGATGGCAAGCATTATTAGACTTAGAAAAATTAAGTATCTGATATGAACTATATCCCCAAAGGTGTAGTTTCACAATTATATTAGGCAACTACATTTCTGTAATTGCCTATTTTATATACTTATTATACACCCAAAATAATAAAATTGTCATGAACATGATTAATTTCTCTGATATTTTTCTTATATACATTGACCTTTGGACAAAATCCGTATATAATATAAACATTGAAAAGCACTTTTATAATAAATAAAAATGAGAAATTAAAATTCTCTGAAGTTTAAAGGAGGACAAATAAAGATGGGAGAAGTTATAGTTGTAACATCCGGAAAAGGTGGTGTTGGAAAGACAACAACAACAGCAAATCTTGGGTCTGCTTTAGCATTAAGAGGGAAAAAGGTAGTTTTAATAGATACAGATATTGGACTAAGAAATCTTGATGTTGTAATGGGACTGGAAAATAGAATAGTGTATGACATAGTAGATGTTGTTGAAGAAAAATGCAAATTGAAACAGGCATTAATTAAGGACAAGCGTTTTAAGGATTTGTTTTTACTTCCAGCAGCGCAAACAAGAGATAAAAGTGCAGTAAATGAAGAACAAATGAAAGAATTAACAGAAAAACTAAAAGAAGAGTTTGATTACATAATTATAGATTGTCCAGCAGGAATAGAACAAGGCTTTAAAAATGCCATAGCAGGAGCAAATAGAGCAATAGTAGTAACAACCGCAGAAATTTCCGCAATAAGAGATGCAGATAGAATTGTAGGACTTTTGGAAGCGTCAGAAATAAAAAATCCAGAATTAGTAGTAAATAGATTAAGACCAGCAATGGTAAGAAAAGGCGAAATGATGGATGTAGAAGATATTGTAGACTTGCTATCAATAGACCTAATTGGAGTTGTACCTGATGATGAATATATAATTACGCAAACTAATAAAGGTGAACCAGTAGTATCTAACCATAAGGCTCCATCTGGAAAAGCATATATAGAAATAGCTAGAAGAATATTAGGAGAAAACATAGAGGTGACTATACCTGGAAGAAAGGAAAGTTTTTTTGCTAAATTAAAGCATCGTTTTTCTAAAAAATAATTACTGATGGGGGTATAAGATGTTTGAAAATATAATAAATTTCTTTAAAAACATAGGAAAGAATGGAAAAGAAAATTCTAAAGAAACGGCAAAAGAAAGATTACACTTAGTATTGGCACAGGATAGAGCAAATATATCAGCAGACTTTCTAGAAATGATGAAACAAGAAATAATAGAGGTTATAAAAAAATATATAGAGATAGATGAAAAAGCAATAGATGTTAGACTTACAAATAAATCTGGTGATGATGGCACAGTAGGTGCGCCTTCACTATATGCTAATATTCCAATAGTGACTATAAAAAATGAAGCAAGAAAAATTCAAAACAAGGAAGAGGAAGAAAGCACAGAAAAAGAAGAGAAAGAAGACTTAAAACAGATTGAGAAAATATCTGAAGAAGAAAAACCAGAAACAGAGGAAAAATCCACAAAAAAGGAATCAGAAAAGGAAGTAACAAAAGAAAATGAGGAGGAGAAGGAACTAGGAACAATAGGAAAATCACCAAACGAAAAAAATGAAAAAGAGAATAAAGAAGATATAGTTTCAAACGAAAATGATAATGATAATGAGGTAAGCAATGAGGAAACGAATTCTTAAAAATATGGAATGGGGAATACTAATATGTACTGTTATATTAATTATAATAGGCTTGGTAGCCCTATTTTCAGCTACTCAAAACTCAAATTATGATGAACTAAAAAAACAAATAGTTTGGATAATGGTAAGTATACCAATATTAATAGCAATTATAGCAATAGATTATGAGTTACTAATAAAAATAGCCCCAATATTATATGGGATTATTATATTGTTGCTAGCAGGAGTTTTATTTACAACTCCAATAAATGGTGCAACAAGCTGGTATAATATAGGTGCAGTATCATTTCAACCAGCAGAATTAGCCAAGATTGTAATAATATTATCCTTAACATATACAATAGTGAAAATACAGGCAAGAGGGAAAAAAGAAATAAATGTAATATATAAATTAGCAATAATATTAGGTGTAGCAATGGTTCCGGTATTACTAATAATTAAACAACCAGACTATGGAACGGCAATAGCATTTATTATGGCACTAATTTTTATGTTATTTGTGGCTGGAATAGATAAAAAATATATAATTATTGCAATAGCGGTGGTTATTGTAGCAGTTCCATTACTCTACTTTTTTATATTGCCAGAGCATGCAAAAACAAGAATAGATGTATATTTAAATCCAAATTTGGATCCAAGGGGGGCAGGGTACAATATTATACAATCAAAACTTGCAATAGGTGCAGGTCAATTATTTGGAATGGGTCTATTAAAGGGAAATCAAACTCAATTAGGCTTTTTGTATCCTAAAACTACAGACTTTATTTTTTCTGTTATTGGAGAAGAATTGGGATTTATAGTTGCAGCAGGAATAATAGTTTTATATGTTGTGCTAATTACAAAGGCTATATATGTTGCTAAAACTGCAAAAGACCTAGAAGGATCATATATTGCAGCAGGAATTGCAGGAATATTCTTTTTTCATATGCTGGAGAATATAGGAATGACAATGGGTTTGTTGCCAATAACGGGAATACCACTTCCATTTGTAAGTTATGGGGGAAGCTCACTATTGAGCAATATAATAATGATAGGAATATTATTAAATATTAGTGGAAGAAGACAAAAAGTATTATTTATAGAATAAGTTGTAATTATAAGATAGTGTAAAGTAATCTATGAAAAATGTAGGGGCGATTTTAATCGCCCGCACTTCGAAGAAATTACTAAAAAATTGTAAATGAGGGGAAAATGTATTTAAAAAAAATAAAGATAGGAAATGTAGAATTAGAAAACAATATATTTTTAGCGCCAATGGCAGGAATAACAGACCTGCCATTTAGAACAGTTTGCAAACAATTTGGCCCAGGACTTACATATACAGAAATGGTTAGTAGCAAAGCTTTATATTATAATGATGAAAAGACAAAAAAATTGTTAAAAGTAAACGAGCAAGATAGGCCTATTGCAGTTCAAATATTTGGAAGTGACATTCAATCAATGGAGTTTGCAGCGAATTATGTAAGTGATACAGCAGATATTATAGATATTAATATGGGATGTCCAGCTCCTAAGGTAGTGAAAAATGGGGATGGAAGCAGATTGTTGCAAAATTTGGAATTACTAGAGCAAATAGTAAAAGTGGTTGTAAAAAATGCAAAAGTACCGGTAACCGTAAAAATACGAAAAGGTTGGAATTCAGAAAATATTGTTGCTGTAGAAGTAGCAAAAATAATAGAAACGGCGGGAGCTTCGGCTATAACTATACATGGTAGAACAAGAGCAGAGTTTTATTCTGGAGTTGCAGACTGGGATATAATTAAAAAAGTAAAGGATGCAGTAAAAATACCTGTTATAGGAAATGGAGATATAAAAACGAAGGAAGATGCCCTAAGAATGTTCGAACAAACTGGTGTAGATGGCATTATGATAGGTAGGGCAACAATTGGAAAGCCATGGATATTTAAAGAAATAATAGATTTTTTACAGGGAAAAGAGGTTGAGCCTATTTCTAGGAGTGAGCAACTATGTATAATATTAAATCACATTAATTTAGAAGTACAGGAAAAGGGCGAAGAAATTGCAATAAAAGAAATGAGAAAACATATAAGTTGTTATATAAAAAATATGAGGAACGCAACAGAAATAAGAGAAAAAATAAATAAAATAGAAAAGCAAAACGAATTAGAAAAATGTTTAATAGAATACTTTAAAAATAATTGAATAAAAATATATAGAGAATAGAATATTTCTATTCTCTTTTTTAGACTGTAAAAATAGGGAAGGAGAGAGTTAGATTAATTATGGAAAAAAAGAAATTAATAATTATATTGGGCATTTTGGCTGTTTTGGTTACATCAGTAGTTATATATTTTTTTATAAAAAATAATTATAAAAATTTAAAAAGTGGAAATAATATGAGTAACAAAAATTTAAAGGAAATTGAAGAATATATTTTAAGTATTAGATCATACAATGCCAAAATTGAAGTTGAGATACAAAGCAATAAAAACAAAAATAAATATGTACTAGAACAAAAATATGCAGAACCTAATGTACAAAAACAAATAGTATTAGAGCCAAGTAATATAGAAGGCTTAGAAACAATATTTGACGGAAACAATTTGAAAATAAATAATACTAAGTTGAATCTAAGTACTGTATATGAAAATTACTCTGATGTAACAAGTAATTTTCTGTGGCTAAATACATTTACAGAAGAATACAAAAAGATGATAGAAACAGGAAAACAAAATATTATAGAACAAAATGGAATCATAATAATGGAAATAAAAGATGCAGATGAATTAAATAAAAAGTTATATATAGATAGAAAAACAGGCAAACCTATAAAAATGCAAATAAAGAACGTTAGCAAAAATACAACCGTTTACATATTATATAATGAGATAGAAATAAATAGTTTAAAAAGGGATGATGTGTTGGCATTTAGATTAAAAAATGTATATGTAAATATGTAAAAAGGCTAGTAGTTACTATTATTTTTATCTCAACTAATACTAAAATATATTAAAAAACAAACCTTAAATATGCAAATACTGGGAGTGAAGATAATGGTAATAAAAAGAGGAGATATGTTTTATGCTGATTTAAGCCCTGTTGTTGGGTCAGAACAAGGAGGAATAAGACCAGTTCTGATTATACAAAATGATGTTGGAAATAAGCATAGTCCAACAGTAATAGCAGCGGCAATAACATCACAAACCACTAAAAATAAGTTGCCTACTCATATAGAGATAAGTCCAGAAGAAAGTGGGTTAAAAGCTGATTCTATTGTTTTAACAGAACAAATAAGAACAATAGATAAAAGCAGGTTGAAGGAGAAAATAGGTCATATAAATGACGAAAGAATAATAAATGAATTAAACAGTGCTTTAGGTGTAAGTTTTGGATTAGAATTTTAAAAAATAAAATATTATAGACATAATCAAAATAATATTGTAAAATTGTTACAGAGGAAAGTGATTAAATGAAATCTATATATTTTAATGAAGAAAAAGAAGTAAAAATAGAAGAAATAAAGGAAGCAGCAAATGGAATAAAAGAAGGAAAGTTGGTATTATTTCCAACAGAAACTGTATATGGGATAGGCGCTAATGCTTTAGACACTAATGCTGTACAAAAAATATTTGTGGCAAAAGGAAGGGCAAGTGACAACCCACTTATAGTACATATATCAAATATCAACATGTTAGAGCAAATTGTGGAAAACATAGGCGAAATAGAGAAAAGACTGATAAATAAATTTTGGCCAGGACCACTTACTATAATTTTTAATAGAAAAAGTGAAAATATTATACCAAACAGTGTAACAGCAGGATTAAACACAGTAGGAGTAAGAATGCCAAGTAATGAGATAGCGAGAGAATTAATTGAACTATCAGGGGTACCTATAGCAGCTCCAAGTGCTAATGTATCTGGAAGACCTAGTGGCACAAATGTGCAAGACATTATAGAAGAGTTAGATGGTAAGGTACACTATATAATAGATGGTGGTAAAACAATAATAGGTTTAGAATCAACTGTTATAAGAGTAATAGATAAAAAAATAGAAATTTTAAGACCAGGTAAAATAACATTAGAAGAATTGGAAAGTGTTGCAAACGAAGTGGAAGTTAATAAAAATGTTTTTGAAAAAGTTACAGACAAACCGGTGGCTTCACCAGGAATGAAGTATAAACATTATGCTCCAAAAACTAAATGTGTTTTAGTATATAGCAATGACAAAGCTAAAATGATAAATAAAATAAACGAAATATCAAATGACTACAAAAATGTGGTTGTATTAGGAACGCAGGGAAATATGCCTAAATATATTTCAAAGAATAAATTGAGCATGGGAGCTACATTAGAAGATGTTGCACAAAATATATTTTCACTATTAAGAAAAGCAGACAAATGCAATGCGGATTTAGTTATTATAGAAGGTGTAACTAAGCAAGGATTAGGATTGGCAATAATAAATAGGCTTATAAGGGCATGTGAATATAATTACATAGAAATTTAATGTATAAATTTAACAAAATTTTCTCATACTATAAAAAAAGATATAAGGTGATAGTATGAAAAAAGTTTGGATTATTGTAATAATTTCTATTGTATTATTAGCAATAGGAGGAATAACAGGAATATATATATATAATATAAACAATACATTAAACCAGAATTCGATTAAAGCAAAAGAATTAGCTGATGAACTTAAAAGAAAAATGATAGAAGAAGAAAATCGAACAGTAAGTACTTCTTCAAACACGGTAAAAACATCTCCAAATTCAATTGTACAAAAAAATACAGTTTATAAAATTTGCAATCATAGTGTACAAAAAACTGAAATAATACCAGAAGAATTAATAAATAAAGAAGAAAAAGATATAGAACAATATTATAAAGATTGGCAGATAAAAAAGTTCACTTCTTCTGAGATTGTTTTGTATATGGAGAAAGATGAATATTGTGATAGACATTATGTATTGAAAGAAAACAATGGGGTTATAGCAATTTATAAGGTAAATCAAGAAAATGAAGCAGTATTTAAAGAAAATACACAAATACAAGTTCAGTATTTACCAGAAGTGGATTTGATAAATCTAAAAAAGGGAATATATGCAATAGGAGAGGAAAAATTAAATTCAATATTAGAAGATTTTGAATAAAAGTATAGCCAGTGTGTAAAAACACTGGCTATATTCTCACTTCTCTATTTTTAAATTTTCTTTCTTTAAATAACCTTGTTGATAGAATGCCCTAAAATACATTATTAACGAAAAAATTGTGGCAATAAGTGCTAAATAATATATATATTGATCAAAGTTTGGTAAAAGAGGTAAACTATATTCCGGGTGCCCAAATAAAGAACCATTCCAAACACGTACAATAAATGAGCAAACTATTGCAATGTAAAATAATACGGTAGTAAGCTTGCCATACCATCTACTAGAAACAACTAATTTTTTACCATATAGAAATGATGCACCAGAAACCATTAGAAGTTCTTTTACGAAAACAACAACCAAAATCCATAAAGGTATAACATTTTTTAATGTAAGTATTATCAATATAGAAACTTGAGTTGCTTTATCAGCTAAAGGGTCTATTAATTTTCCAAAATTTGTTATTAAATTAAATTTTCTGGCAATAAAACCGTCTAATATATCTGTTAAGGCAGAAATAGTAAGAAATATAAATGCCAAAAGGTAATTTTCTGCATCGATAAAATATACAATAAAAGGGATTAAGGCAAATCTGGATAGTGTTAAAATATTTGGCACATGTTTAAACATTTTTTCCTCCATTTATAATTCTATTTTAAAAGTTAAATTTTCATTATTACAATCTATTAATACTTTTTGTCCGTTTTTTAATTCACCCTTTAAAATCATGTCAGACAGTTCATCTTCTAAATATCTTTGTATTGCTCTTCTTAAAGGTCTTGCACCATATTTTACGTCAGTACCAACTTTTAATAAAAAGTTAGTTGCAGATTCTGTAAGTACCATTGTAATATCTTTATTAGACAATGCTTTTTGAGTATCTTTTAACATTAAATTTATAATTTGTAACAATTGTTCATTAGTTAGTTGATTAAATATAACAATTTCATCTACTCTGTTTAAAAATTCGGGTCTAAAAGTTTCTCTTAAAGTATCTAATATTTTAGAATTATTAATTTGAGTACCACCAAACCCTATAGAATTTGTATTTAGGTTAGAACCAGCATTAGAAGTCATTATAATAATAGTATTTTCAAAGCTTATGGTATTTCCTTGAGCATCTGTTAATCTGCCATCATCCAAAACTTGAAGCAATATATTAAACACATCAGGATGTGCTTTTTCTATTTCATCAAACAATATAATTGAATAAGGGTTTCTTTTAACTTTTTCAGTTAGTTGGCCTGCATCATCATAACCTACATATCCAGGAGGCGAGCCTATTAACTTGGATGTAGAATGACTTTCCATATATTCAGACATATCTACTCTAATAATGGAATCCTCATTTCCAAACATCTCGTATGCTAAGGCCTTAGCAAGCTCAGTTTTACCAACACCAGTAGGACCTACAAATATAAAAGAAGGTGGCCTTTTTGTACTTTTTAATCCAGCTCTATTTCTTCTTATTGCTCTAGAAACAGCTTCTACAGCATTATCTTGGCCAATTATTCTTTGATGTAAGTTTCCCTCTAAATTTAAAAGTTTTTGTGTTTCCTCTTCAGTTATTTTCTTAACAGGAATTTTAGTCCAACTCTCGATTACTTCAGCAATATCTTGAACAGTTAAATTAACAAGTTTCATTTTTTTATTTAATTTATCAATCTGTTCTATTAAAGCACATTCTTTGGCTTTTAATTCAGCAGCTTTTTTATAATCTTCTGTTGAATCAGCAGAAGCAGCTTCTTCTTTATCTTCTTGAACATCTTTTAATTGATTTTTTAGAATTTCTAATTGATATAGTTCTTTATTATTTAAATTGATTCTAGAACATGCTTCATCCAATATATCAATAGCTTTATCTGGCAAAAATCTGTCATGTATGTATTTTTCGGACATTATAACAGCTTGTTTAATAACATCAGTAGAAATCTTTACCTTGTGAAATTCCTCGTAATATTTTTTTATACCTTCAAGAATATCTATTGAATCTGTAATTGAAGGTTCTTCTACAATAACTGGTTGGAATCTTCTTTCTAAAGCACTATCTTTTTCAATATATTTTCTGTATTCTTTTAATGTAGTGGTTCCAACTAATTGAATTTCTCCATTTGAAAGAGAAGGCTTCAAAATATCTGCAGCATTCATGGAATGTTCAGCATCACCAGCACCTATAATATTATGGATTTCATCTATAACTAATATAATGTTTCCTAAGTTTTTACATTCATCTATAATAGATTTCATTCTTGCTTCAAATTGTCCTCTAAATTGTGTTCCAGCAATTACAGATGTCATGTCTAATAAATAAACTTCTTTATTCAATAATTTCGCAGGTACATTTCCATTAGCAATTTTTATGGCTAATCCTTGAGCTATTGCTGTTTTACCAACACCAGGTTCTCCTATTAAGCAAGGGTTATTTTTGGAACGTCTATTTAAAATTTGAATAATTCTTTGAATTTCTTTATCTCTACCAACAACCATATCTAATTGATTATTTTTTGCTTTATTCGTTAAATTAGTTCCAAATGTATCTAAAGCTTTTTTCTTTTTATCTTTAACTTTTTTATCAACTTTAACTTTTTTTCTGTCAGAAGATGATTCTTGTGCACCTTCGGCATTTTCGCCAAACATATTAGAAAAGATAGAACCTAATGGAATAGCACTAAACTGTGGAGTAGGATTATCTTCAAAGTTAGTAGAATCATCTGATGTAAAACTAGAAGGGTCAATACTTGATAAATCTATATTATTTGCCATATCTTTTACAATAGTTTCTAGTTGCTTAGTCATGTCATTTAAGTCATTTTCAGACAAATTAGCTTGTTTCATTAAACTATCTATAGGATTTATTCCTTTAGCCTTTGCACATTCATAGCATAAACCTTGTAATTCTTGTTTACCGGTTTCATCTTGTTTGTTTATAAAAATTACAGCTGTATTTTTATTACATATTGAGCATAACATATATTAAATAATCTCCAATCTTATAAATTAATTCAATATATATAATAACGCAAAAAGGCAAACTAGTCAATTAAAAAATTTGTATTTTCTGCAAAAAAATGGTATAATAGATGAAGATTTGCTAAAATGTAAATGGAGGTATTACAAAAAAATGGAAAACGCAAAAAAAATATATATAATCATATCTATAATATGTGTATTATCAATTGTTTTAGGGGCATATGCACAATTTTTTGGCAAGAGGGATAGCAAAACTTCTGATATACCAACTAATAATACAACAGATGAAAATGTAATAGAAAATCCGGTTCAACCAGAAAAAGAAAAAACTATGGAAGAGTTAAAAAATGAATTTGTTAAAACTATTAACAATAGTTTTAATGTAGAAGAAAAGGATATTTCAAAAATAGAAAGAATTAATACAGAAAAAAGCATAGTATATATAGCTTATAGTATACAACAGGAAAATAAATTTTATGATATAGATTTAAACATACCAATGATTAATATAAAAGGAAATATACCAAAAGAATTTAATAAGGTAACTCAAGAGGTGTTCGTAAAAAAAGCAAATGAAGTGAGAAAAAATAAAAATAATGCTGAAAAAATCATATACAGCATAGATTATGTAGGATATTTAAATGATAATATTTTATCTATTATTATTAAATCATCATTAAAGCAGGGCAATAATCCACAAAGAATAATAATTCAAACATATAACTACAATATAGAGACAAAAGAAAAAGTTTCTTTAAATAATATAATTGAACAAAAAAATATAAATGTACAAGAATTACAGAACAAAATAAATGATGTCTTAAAAAGTGTAAAAAAGGAAGAGACAATATTAATAAATTCTGGGTACCCTGTATATGAAAGAAATTTAGAAAGTGAAATATATAAAATAGAAAATATAACTAATTTCTTTTTGAATGAAGAAGGAAAATTATACATAGTATTTGCATACGGAAATCAAAATTTTACTTCAGAATTTGATATAGTAAAATATGAATAAATTATAGCAAAGGAAGATTTTTTTGAAAAATATACTAATAACGGAAAAGCCATCAGTAGCTATGGAATTTGCAAAAGTTTTAAAGGAAAATGGAATAAGAAAAAATGGATATATAGAATCTGCCAATTGGATAATAACGTGGTGTGTGGGTCATTTAGTAACAATGTCTTATCCGGAAAAATATGATGAGAAATTAAAATTTTGGAGATTAGACACATTACCATTTATGCCAAAAGAATATAAATATGAAGTGATACCAAATGTTGAAAAACAGTATAATATAATAAAAGAACTGTTAACAAGAGAAGACATTGAATGTATATATGTTGCAACTGACTCTGGAAGAGAGGGAGAATATATATATAGACTTGTAGAAATGCAAATAGGACTTAAAAATAAACAAAGAAGAAGAGTATGGATAGATTCTCAAACAGAGGAAGAAATAAAAAGGGGAATAGAGCAAGCTAGGCCATTAGATGAATATAATAGTTTATCAGATTCGGCATATTTACGTGCAAAAGAAGATTATTTAATAGGAATTAATTTTTCTAGACTGTTATCTATAATATATGGTAAAAGATTGGCAAAAGACTTGGGAGAAGAGAAAATATCTATATCGGTTGGAAGGGTTATGACTTGCGTTTTAGGCATGGTAGTTTCCAGAGAGCGTGAAATTAGAAATTTTGTTAAAATTCCATATTACAAGGTGATTGGAAAGTTTGGAGAGCAAGAAAATGCATTTAGTGCAGAATGGAAAGTGGGAGAAAAATCAATATTATGGAATTCGCCAAAACTCTATAACGAATCAGGTTTTAAAAGGGAAAATGATGCAAAGGAATTTATAAATTATTTTAAGGGTAAAAATGCAGTTGTAAAAGAAGTAAAAAAAAGCAAAACCAAAGAAAAAGCACCATTGTTGTTTAATTTAGCGGAAATTCAAAATGAATGCACAAAAAGATTTAAAATAAAACCAGATGAAACATTGGAAATAATACAAAATTTGTATGAGAAAAAGTTGGTAACATATCCAAGAACAGATGCTAGAGTTATATCTACGGCTGTTGCAAAAGTTATTTCAAAAAACTTGAATGGAATAGCAAAGGGATTTAAAAATGAGGAAATACAAAAATATATAAAGAAAATGGTGGAAGAAAAATACTCTACAGATTTAATAAAGACAAAATATGTAGATGATAGTAAAATTACAGATCATTATGCGATAATACCAACAGGTCAAGGCTATGAAAACTATGATAATTTAATAGAACTACATAAAAAAGTGTATATTTTAATAGTAAAAAGATTTTTAAGTATTTTTTATCCATCAGCAGAATTTAGTAAAATATCAGTGGAGATCGACATAGAAAATGAACAATTCTTTGCAAATGGTAAAGTATGTACTGTGTTAGGATATTTAGAAGTATTAAAAGACAACCAAAAAGAGAATTCGCAAGAAAATTTAGACATACTTAATAAATTAAAAAAAGGACAAGACATAGAAATTACAAACTTTGAAATAAAGACATCTGAGACAACTCCTCCTTCAAGATATAATTCTGGTTCTATTATATTGGCAATGGAAAATGCGGGTAAACTGATAGAAGATGAAGAGTTAAGAGAACAAATAAAAGGAGCTGGAATAGGCACAAGTGCTACTAGAGCAGAAATTATAAAAAAATTAGAAAGAATTAACTACATATCTATAAATACAAAGACACAAATTATAACACCGACCGAGAAGCGGAGAAAAAATATATGATGTAGTATATAACTCTATGCCAGATATGTTAAACCCAAAATTAACGGCAAGTTGGGAAAAAGGATTAGAAATGGTAGCAAATAGTGAGATTAAATCTGAAGAGTTTATGAAAAAACTAGAGTTATATGTTAGTTCAAAAATAAATAAATTGGTAGTTAAAATGTAAAAATTGAAATTTAATGTGTAAAAGAAAGGAATGTGAGAAAAAATGAGAATAGGACTGGCTTTATCTGGTGGAGGAATAAAAGGAACGGCACATATAGGGGCAATAAAAGCATTTGAAGAGAATCAAATAGAAATAAGTGCTGCAACAGGAACAAGTATAGGCAGTATAATTACAGTGTTAGTAGCAATGGGATATACAGCAGACCAAATGCTAGATTTATTCAATTATTTTGCCAAGGACATATTTAGAGCGGAGCCTAGATATTTAATGTCAAATATAAAGAATTCAAAAAGACTCTTAGGCTATGGTGCACTGTCAGGAGAAACAATAGAGAATGTAATAGATGAGTGCGCAAAATACAAGGGATTGTATAATATAACAGATATAAAAATGCCTATAGCTATTTCAAGTGTTGATATAGTTAATTGCAAAAAGCATGTATTTACAAATAGAATAGTAAAAAATGATGAAAAATATATAAATAATATTTCTATTGGAAAAGCAGTAAGAGCAAGTTGCAGTTTTCCAGGATTATTTGCACCATGTGAATTTGAAAATTATAAATTTGTAGATGGTGGAATATTAGACAATGTGCCAGTAGAAGAATTAGAAAAACTAAAGGTAGATAAAAAAATTGCAATTAAATTTCCACCAGACCTTACAGATAATCCCAAAAGCGCATATGATGTAGCATTTAAGGCAATAGACGTTATGTTTAATGAAAAAGATGAAAGAGCAGTTAAAGAATGTGATTATGTAATAAATGTAAAAATTCCATCTGGAAATGTTTTTAATGTAAAAAAAATAAAAGACTGTTACAATAAAGGATATATTGAAACAGTATCTAATATTAAAAATATAAAAGAAATTTTATAAATCATTGTTTTCACTAGTAGTATCTGAAGTACTACTAGTGTTGTTTTTTTCATTTTTATTAAAAGTTTGTTGAACTTTAACTTTTATATCATTAAATACTTCTGGATAAGAGATTATCCCAAAATAAGTAATAGCACCAATAATAACTAAAATAAAAACAATTATAATAGTCATAAATAATGTTTTTCCAGAATTAGATTTAAATTTCATAAAATCAACCTCCGCACAGTTATTAACTATAATTACTATACCACAAAATGGCAAAAAAAACAAGACTGTTATTGTAATACTAGAAGTGGTATATATAATAAAGGGAGGAGTTGCAAAGGAGATATAGAATATTTATCAGGAACAATTAAAGAAGAACTGTACTCACATAATCAAAAACTCACAATTTATGAAAACAAGACATAAAATATAGCAAAATAAAATAGAAAGGGTGAATAAAATGTCTAGTTACATAATAGAAGGAGGCAGAAGATTAGAGGGTGAAGTAGAAGTATCAGGTTCAAAAAATGCATCATTACCAATATTAGCAGCAACAATATTAAATAAAGGAAATACAAAGTTATACAATGTACCTAATATACATGATACAAAAATAACACAAGAAATTTTAAAATATTTGGGTTGTAAAATTAAGAAGAATAATGGTAAAATAGAGATAAACTCTAAGAAGATAATCAAAAGAGAAATTCCAGAACAACTAATGAGGCAAATGAGGTCAACAGTAATATTGGCCGGAGCTATATTAGGAAGATTTAAAGAAGTAACTTTCTCATATCCAGGTGGATGTGATATTGGAACAAGACCTATAGATTTACATTTAGCGGCTTTTAAAAAATTGGGAGTAAATATTTCAGAAGATAGTGGATTTATTACATGTAAATGTGATAAAATAATAGGCACAAATATAGACTTAGATTTTCCAAGCGTTGGTGCAACCGAAAATATAATACTTGCAAGTGTTTACGCAGATGGTATAACTAAGATCTCTAATGCTGCTATGGAACCAGAAATAGTGGATTTAGCAAAATTTTTAAATAAAATGGGTGCTAAAATAGAAGGAGCAGGCACAAACATAATTAAAATAACAGGTGTAGAAAAATTAAAGGATGTGTCATATTCCATAATGCCAGATAGAATAGAGGCAGGCACGCTATTATGTGCAGTTGCTATAACTGGTGGAAAAGTTAAACTAAATAAAGTAATTCCAGAACATATAAATCAAATTTTAAACAAACTAGAACAAACAGGTTGCGAAATAAAGATAGAGAATAAATGTGTTTGTTTAAAGGCACCTAAAAAAATCAAAGCTGTTGATATAAAAACAATGCCATATCCGGGTTTTCCGACAGATATGCAATCTGTTTTTGCAAGTATACTAACAATTGCAAAGGGAAATTCTGTTATAGTGGAAAATATATTTGAAAATAGATACAAATATGTAAGTGAGTTAAAACGAATGGGGGCCAAGATAACAGTAGAAGGAAGAATTGCTGTAATAAAGGGATGCAAAAAATTATCAGGAGCTACTGTAGAAAGCACAGATTTAAGAGGTGGAGCAGCATTAGTTGTAGCAGGTCTAGTTGCAAAAGGAACGACAACAGTTAATAAAATAGGATATATTTTAAGAGGATATGAAGGCTTGGATAAAAAATTGAACAAGTTAGGTGCAAAAATAACAATAAAAGAAGAAAAGGAATAGAGAGGAAGGAAAGGGCAAATGACAAAGAAATCAAAAGAAGACATACATTATAAAAAAAATAAAGCCAACAAAAAAACAAAGTCAAATAATGTAAGTGCTAGAAATAAAAACGACGAATTATTTGACTTTGATAAAGAAATTGTTATAGGTATGCCCAGAATTTCAGATGATAAGGAGAAAAACAAAAAAAATAAAAAAACAAGTGTGAACACTAACAAAAATATGCAAAACGCCAAGAAGAAGCTTACTAAACAACAACAAATAGCAATAAAAAAGAAAAAAGCAATTTTGAAGATAGTAAAAGTATTAACTCTAATTATAGTAATTATAGGAGTAAGCATATATGTTGCCTTGTCTCCATTATTTAATATCAAAGAGATAAATGTTACAGGAAACAGCAAACTAAGTAAAGAGGAAATAATAAGCTTATCTGAATTGAAAACAGATGAAAATACTTTTAAAGTATCAAAGAAGAATATAAAAAATAAAGTAAAGGCAAATGCATATATAGAAAATGTAAAAATAAGAAGGAAATTGCCAGATAAAGTAGAAATTATAGTAGTAGAAAGAGTAGCGACTTATATGATACCATTTGCCAATAGCTACATATATATAAATAACCAAGGATACATGTTAGAAATAACAAGCCAAAAAGCAGAGATGCCTGCTATAGTAGGCATTTCTACACCAGAGGAAGAACTACATGAAGGGCAAAGGCTAATAAGTGAGGATTTGGTAAAATTAGGAGAAGTGTTACAAATAATGGAATCAGCAAATGCAAACGAGCTAGTAGACTTAATAACCAAAATTGATATTTCAAATAGACAAGATTATATACTTACTTTGGAAAAAGAAAAAAAAGCTATACATTTGGGGGATGTTTCAAATTTAAGTACTAAAATGGCATATGTGAAAAAGATATTAAACGATGAAAAAGGAGTAGAAGGCGAAATCCTTGTAAACACGGATTTGACCAATAAAGGTGCAGTGTTTAGAGAAAAAGTATAAAAATGGATGGGAGAGAGAATGAATAAAAAACAAATATCAATTACATTAGGAATAATGTGTTTTATATTGACAATGTCAATAATAGTTCAAATAAAAACAATGAACAACGCTAGCGCAACAGTTGGACAAACACTAACAGAAAATGGATTAAGAGATGAAGTGCTAAAATGGAAAGAAAAATATGATAGTGTATATTCGCAATTAGGACAAGCAGAAAATAGACTAGAAAAAGTAAGAAACATAGCTACACAAGACAGCAGTACATCTAGTGCCAAACAGGAAGAATTAAAAAATAACAATATATTATTAGGACTAACAGATGTAACTGGACCAGGAATGGAAATAATTTTAAAAGATAATACTAACATTTCTTCTGAACTATTAAGTACACAGATATTAGATATGAGCAAATTAGTAGTACATAATACGGATTTAACAGCAATTGTAAACATGTTAAGGCATGCAAATGCAGAAGCAATTTCTATAAATGGACAAAGGATAATTGCAACATCTGCAATTACATGTGAAGGTAGTGTTATTAAAATAAACGGAGAAAAAATAACATCACCGTTTACAATTAAAGCAATAGGCCCTACAGATTTATTTTATGGTTCATTAATGATGCCTGGTGGATACATATATTATATGGAAGAAGACGGAATAATAGTAGAAAAAAAGAGAATGGAAAGTGTTACAATAGAAAAATATAATGGAGTTATAAATCCAAAATATATTAAATCTAAGAGGTGATATATTTGAAGAAAATAAATAAAGAGCAACTTGTAATGGGCATAATAATTGGGTTGGTGTGTATAGTTCTAATTTGTGTTATGTTTGTACAATTTAAAACAGTTGAAGAAACAGATATAACAGCTATAGAAAACATGAAAGAAGATGAACTAAGAACGACATTATCAGAATGGAAAACAAAATATGAAGAAACATATGAAAAATATGAAGAAACTATAGCAACAATAGATGAATATAATAAAAAAATAGAAAGCAGTGAAGAAGCCTCTGAACTGTTAGATAAAGAATTAGAAAATTCAAATTTAATAGTTGGAAATACAGACATATATGGTGAAGGAATTATAGTTACTTTAACAGATAATAATAATCAAGTAATAGTTGCAGAGGATCTATTAGAACTAATAAATGAATTAAGATATGCTGGTGCAGAAGCAATTTCAATAAATGATATACGCATAATTAATACTACAGATATTGTAGAAGTAGGTAATACACTTATAATGGTAGGAGGCCAGAGACTATCTTCTCCATATGTGGTAAAAGCGATAGGAAACCAAGCGTATTTATCAAGTATATTAAGCCTTAAAAATAGTGGGTTTATAGATAAATATAACAATAGTGGTAAAACAGTTACTTTAGTAGCGAGCAAAAAAGTAGAAATTTTAAAATATAATGGTGAGACAGAAATAAAATATATCAAAAAATAATATTTTCCTAAAGTGGAGGGAGAAAACATGATTTTAATAGCAATAATAATAGGTTGTGTTATAGGTGCAATAATAGGTATTTTTATGCCAATAATTCCATATACATATTCAGGATATTTAGCAATAGCAATAATAGCTGCACTAGATTCTGTCTTTGGTGGAATTGTAGCAACATTAAACAAAAACTTTGACCTAAAAATATTTGTATCAGGCTTTTTTGGCAATGCCATACTTTCTATTTTATTAACGTATTTAGGACAAAAATTAAATGTAGATATTTATTTAGCAGCAATTGTTGTTTTTGTTGGAAGAATGTTTAATAACCTTTCTATGACTAGAAGGTATTATATAGAAAAATTTATGAAAAATAGACAAGAAAAGGCTAAAAAAATTTAATAGAAATACATTGCAATTTTATTACGAGAATATTACAAAAATATTACAAATTCTATTGACTTTTGCAGAAAAATGTAATATTCTAAAGACGATATTTAAAACAAATTGGAGGGTTAACTTTGGCAATAGGAGATATAATTGTAGGTATGGACATTGGAACCTCAAAAGTAAGCATAGTTATTGGGGAGGTTAATAATTTTAATCAAATAGAAGTTATATATACAGACAGCCAAAAATGCAGAGGTATAAAAAAAGGAAAAATAATTGATGAAGATGAAATTGTTCTTGCAGTTACAAAATTAATAAAAAATGCAGAAATTGATGCCAACTTAACAATTAATTCGACATACATAACAATTCCAGGGAAATATGTAACAATTGTCCAAAATAGTATATTAAAAGATGCAAAAGATAGATATGCTGGAATATCAATGAAGGATGTTTCGGCAAGTATAATGCAAGTTAGTGACATAGATATTCCAGAAGGAAAACAAATAATAGATATAGTTACAGACAGATTTATCCTAGAGAATGGCAGAATTGTACAAGACCCAGTAGGAAGCTTAAGTTCAAGCTTTACGTTAAAAGCTCAAATTATTTTAGCAGATAAAGAGTATATAAAAAAAATAACCAATATTCTAAAAAGAGCATATATAGAAATAGATGGGTTAGTACCAGTAACACTTGCAGAAAGATGTATAGCTCTAGATAGCAACGAATTAGGTGACAATATAATGCTGCTAGATATTGGAGCTGGAAATACAGACATAGGTGTGTTTGAAGGTTCGTCATTTGTTTATACAAATACCATACCTTTAGGAGGAGACAACATTACAAATGATATTGCTTTGGTTCTTGACATATCAGAAGAAGAAGCAGATAAATTAAAAAAACAATATGGCTTGGCGATGAAGTCTTTCATAGATAATGATAATGAAATTTTATTATCTACATGTAAAGATGAAAATAGAAAGATAATTAAAAGTTCTGAATTAATAGAAATTATAGAAGCCAGAATAGAAGAAATTTTTTCTTTAATTAATAAAGATATTACAATGCAAGGTATAAAACAAAGAATCAATAATGTAATACTTACAGGACAAGGAATTACAAATATAAACAAAAGTGATGTTGCTGGTAAAATTGCATTAAATATACCAGTTAAAATTTCAACAGGAAGACTAATAAGTACAGTAAGACCAGAATATAGAACTGCATATGCACTTGTAAGATATATTTCATCAAGGGCATTTGCAAAAAATGTTTCAAGCAGTATAGAAACAAAGTCAAATGAAAATATATTACATTCAATATTAGAAAGAATTAAGGAATTCTTTTATTCATAATAAATTTGTTGTTAATTTAAAAATAAAACAGAACATAAGAGGTCAGGAATAAGAGGTCATAGTAGAAGTCGGAAATCCGATATCAAATATAAGACATCTGAATTTCGACAACTAATATAAAGGAGGAAAATATAATGTTTATGGATGGAAATGATGATAGCGCAATGCTAGATGGGACAGCAACAATTAAAGTAATAGGTATAGGAGGGGCAGGAAATAACGCTGTAAACAGAATGGTTGATTCTGGAATAAAAGGAGTTGAATTTATAGCAGTTAATACAGATAGACAAGCTTTATTACTATCAAAAGCACCTTCCAAAATACAAATAGGTGAAAAAATAACAAGAGGATTAGGTGCAGGTGCTAACCCAGATATAGGAGCGCAAGCAGCAGAAGAAAGTAAAACAGAAATTGCAGAAGCATTACGCGGAGCAGACATGGTATTTGTTACAGCCGGAATGGGAGGAGGAACAGGTACTGGAGCAGCACCTATAGTTGCGGCATGTGCAAAGGAAATGGGAATTTTAACAATAGGTGTTGTTACAAAACCATTTACATTTGAAGGCAAAAAAAGATTATCACAAGCTGAAAGAGGAATAGAAAGCTTAAAGGGAAAAGTTGATACTTTAGTAGTAATTCCAAATGATAAATTATTACAAGTTATAGATAGAAAAACATCAATAGTTGAAGCGTTTAAAATGGCAGACGATGTATTAAGACAAGGTGTTCAAGGTATATCAGATCTAATAGCTATTCCAGGACTTGTAAATTTAGACTTTGCAGATATTAAAACAATAATGTTAAATACAGGTATGGCACACATGGGTATAGGTAGAGCATCTGGTGAAAACAGAGCAGAAGATGCAGCAAAACAAGCTGTACAAAGTCCAATGTTAGAAACATCAATAGAAGGAGCAAGAGGAGTTATTATAAATATAACAGGTGGAACAAACTTAGGATTACATGAAGTTAATACGGCAGCAGAATTAGTACAAAGAAGTGTAGATCCAGAGGCTAATATTATATTTGGAGCAGTTATAGATGAAAGTCTAGATGAAGATATAGTAATAACAGTAATTGCTACAGGATTTGAAAAAGAGCAGAATTCAATACCAAATATGCCACCAGTTGGAGACATTGTAGACAAAGCATGGGATAGGAAGTTAAACTCTATTCCAACACCTTCAGACAACAATAATTCTCAAAGTGATTTAGACATACCATCATTTCTAAGAAAAAATAAAAAATAAATAACGAAAATTAAAACAAAATGTAGATATTAAAAAAAATACATAAAACATAAAAAGAAATAGTCTTAAAAGGTAGATTATTTCTTTTTTTCTTGCTCACAAAACGACAGATTTTTAATCAGACTAGTTATATAATTTATTAGCAAAAACAAATAAGAGTGAGCGGTGAAAATATGACAGTATATATAGATATTATTTTATTAGAAAATCTATGCATGAATTATATTATTCTTTTTGCAACAGCATATATAATGAAATTAAAAATAAGTCATATAAGATTAGTTGCATCAAGCGGAATAGGTGCAATATATTCAATTATGTTATATATGCAAATATTACCAATATATTCTAATTTGATTATGAAGATAGTGTTATCAATAGCTATGGTTTACATAGCGTATATGCCAAGAAATATTAAAAATATAGTAAAGCAACTAATAATATTTTATTTAATATCTTTTGCTTTTGGTGGTTGTGCATTTGCACTATTATATTTTATAAAACCGGAAAATATAATAATGAAAAATGGAGTTTATATAGGAACATACCCAATAAAAATAGCACTACTAGGAGGGATTGTGGGATTTGTTGTTACATATATAGCATTTAAAATTATAAAAAATAGAGCTTCTAAAAAAGATATTATATATCCGCTAGAAATTAAGATAAATGAGAAAAGTATAAGTATGAATGCTTTGCTAGATACAGGAAATATGTTAAAAGATCCAATAACTTTAATGCCTGTAATAGTAGTTGAAAAAGAAATGCTATATGATTTCTTACCAAAAGAGATATTAAATAACCTTGAAAAGATTATAGGGGGTGACACAAAGGAAGTAACAGAAAAAAATGTGGAGTATATGTCAAAATTTAGAATAATACCATATAACTCAATAGGAAGACAAAATGGACTAATGCTTGGATTTAAAGCAGATAAGGTAAAAATTATAATAGATGATGAGGAAAAAGAAGTTAATAATGCAATAATAGGAATTTTCAATGAGAGTTTTAATAGTAATACATATTCAGCACTTATTAGTTTAGAAATTTTATAAATAGAAGGGAATGATAGTAAGGTGAATCTTTTGCAAATCTTAAAGGAAAGTATAAATACTATATATGTAAATTATATAGGAAGTGATGAAATAGAAAAAATGCCAATATATTATATAGGAGGCAGTCAAACTTTGCCGCCACCACTTTCACAGGAAGAAGAAGAAACAGTATTAAATTCTTTGGCAAAAGGCGATGAACTGGCAAAAAAAACATTAGTAGAACGAAATTTAAGATTGGTTGTATACATAGCTAAAAAGTTTGAAAATACCGGGGTGGGGCTAGAGGATTTAATCTCAATAGGAACTATAGGATTAATGAAAGCAATAAATACATTTAATACAGATAAGAAAATAAAACTTGCAACATATGCTTCGAGATGTATAGAAAATGAAATACTAATGCATTTAAGAAGAAGCAATAGAATTAAAAGCGAAATTTCAATAGATGAACCATTGAATCAAGACGGAGATGGAAACGAATTATTGTTATTGGATATTTTAGGAACAGATCCAGATGTAACTTCAAGAAGAATGGAAGACGAAGTGGACAGAAAATTATTAAAAGCATCTATGGAAAAGTTGAATAACAGAGAAAAAAATATAATGGAACTTAGATTTGGATTTGTAAGTGGAAATGAAAAGACCCAAAAAGAAGTAGCAGATATGTTGCGGAATATCACAAAGTTATATATCTAGATTAGAAAAGAAGATTATAAATAAAATGAAAAAAGAAATAATGAGTAAAACAGGGTAAAAATGGTATACATTATACTTCTTTTGGAAATAATGTAATTGATATTATTTCCAAAGGAGGTTTTTTAATTTGATAAATAAGGTTGAAATCTGTGGAGTAAATACAGCAAAATTGCCAGTTTTATCAAATGAAGAAAAAGAAGCATTATTTATTGAAATAAAAAATGGAGATGAAAAAGCAAGAGAAAAATTTATACATGGTAATTTAAGATTGGTATTAAGTGTAATAAAAAGATTTTATGGAAGAGGAGAAAATGTAGATGATTTATTTCAAGTTGGATGTATTGGACTAATAAAAGCAATAGATAATTTCGATGTTACACTAAATGTACAATTCTCGACATATGCAGTTCCAATGATAGTTGGAGAAATAAGAAGATATTTAAGAGATAATAATTCGATAAGAGTAAGTAGGTCTATAAGAGATTTAGCATACAGAGTATTATCAGCTAAAGAGAAACTAATAAAACAAAATGAAAAAGAACCTACAATAGAAGAAATAGCAAAAGAATTAAATGTGCCAAAAGAAGATATAATAATTAGTATGGATGCAATACAAGAGCCAATATCATTACAAGAACCGGTATATGGCGACAACACAGATAATATATATGTAATGGATCAGATAAGCGATAAGAAAAATACAGATGAACATTGGACAGACAGCTTAACAATTTCATCAGCAATACAAAAGCTTAATGATAAAGAAAAAATGATAATAAATAAAAGATTTTTTGAAGGAAGAACACAAATGGAAGTTGCAGACGAAATTGGCATATCACAAGCACAGGTATCAAGACTTGAAAAAAACGCAATAGATCACATAAAAAGAATATATAAATAGAACTAATATAATTAATAATAATACAAAAATAAAGAGTTGCTAAGATGTACTAGCAACTTTTTTATTGCATATTAATATATTGTAAATATATTTAAGTAAATAATAGGAAGGGAGAAGCAACAAGTGGGTAATAAAGGATTAGATTTTAAACATAAAGAAGTTATAAATATCAAAGATGGAAAAAGATTAGGATTTGTACAGGATGTGTGTGCAGATTTGGAAAGTGGAATGATAACATCAATAATAGTTCCAGGTAATAATAAGATATTGAATATGTTTTCGGGTTCAAATGAAATTGTAATAGAATGGAGCAATATAAAGTGTATAGGAGATGATGTTATATTGGTAGAAATATAAAAACTAAAAAAATCTGAAAAAACAAAAAAATCGACAAAAAAGTGTTGACATTACATCAGGGATATGGTATTATAATTTTAGTGCTTAAACAAATGAAAAACAAGTTATTAAATTAGTAAAAAAGCAAGACTTTTTTAAATAGACAGTACTTACTAATTTATTATTTTGCACTCGAATAAAAAAGTTAAAAAACTTTCAAAAAAGTGTTGACATTTTAAGCACAAAGTAGTAAAATAAAACACGTTACACCGAAAAGGGTAACAACGCGAAAAGAAGTACATTGAAAAGTAAACAATAAACCTTTGAGAAAAGAAACCAATAATAAAGATAGAAGCAAACTATCTATAAAAAAATGGTCAGCAAAATAAAGAGCTAAATAACTCAAAAAAGATATATAGGTAGCATAGAAATATGCGAAGAATATATACCATTAACAAGAGAGTTTGATCCTGGCTCAGGATAAACGCTGGCGGCGCACATAAGACATGCAAGTCGAACGGAAGTCGTTATAAAAAGAGAGAAGATTTATCGGATTGAATTTTATAACAATGGCTTTAGTGGCGGACTGGTGAGTAACGCGTAAGGAACCTACCTATTAGAGGGGAACAACAATGAGAAATCATTGCTAATACCGCATATGCCATAACTGCCGCATGGTAGAAGTGGGAAAGGAGTAATCCGCTGATAGATGGCCTTGCGTCTGATTAGTTAGTTGGTGGGGTAACGGCCTACCAAGACGACGATCAGTAGCCGGACTGAGAGGTTGAACGGCCACATTGGGACTGAGATACGGCCCAGACTCCTACGGGAGGCAGCAGTCGGGAATATTGCGCAATGGAGGAAACTCTGACGCAGTGACGCCGCGTGCAGGAAGAAGGTTTTCGGATTGTAAACTGCTTTAGACAGGGAAGAGAAAGGACAGTACCTGTAGAATAAGCTCCGGCTAACTACGTGCCAGCAGCCGCGGTAATACGTAGGGAGCGAGCGTTATCCGGATTTATTGGGTGTAAAGGGTGCGTAGACGGGAATACAAGTTAGTTGTGAAATACCTTGGCTTAACTGAGGAACTGCAACTAAAACTATATTTCTTGAGTACAGGAGAGGTAAGTGGAATTCCTAGTGTAGCGGTGAAATGCGTAGATATTAGGAGGAACACCAGTGGCGAAGGCGACTTACTGGACTGAAACTGACGTTGAGGCACGAAAGTGTGGGGAGCAAACAGGATTAGATACCCTGGTAGTCCACACCGTAAACGATGGATACTAGGTGTAGGAGATATTAAGTCTTCTGTGCCGTCGCAAACGCAGTAAGTATCCCACCTGGGGAGTACGGCCGCAAGGTTGAAACTCAAAGGAATTGACGGGGGCCCGCAC